>Ga0247784_1000074_pt1 | contig 36173 bp, 33 predicted proteins | sample UWRJL169409R5_FD_179909 | JGI IMG/M metagenome (GOLD analysis project Ga0247784, IMG submission 179909) | Plant litter microbial communities from Arlington Agricultural Research Station in Wisconsin, United States - UWRJ-L169-409R-5 | ecosystem: Environmental > Terrestrial > Plant litter >...
CGAGAGAAGTCGACATCATTGTCGTCCACTTCGTGGCAACCCGCTTGGGCGCGCAGTACGGCCGTCGAGTTAGTGCCTGGCACACTGGGGCCGCCACCCTCGAAGCGCCACGCAGTGGTTCCATAACCAACGAAGTCCACCGCGCGACCGCCACTGAGATATTCCGAATCGGCAAACCGCTCCGTACAGCTGTTCAGGAGCACGAGTTGCCCGTTGACTGCATCTATATCAATCAGGCCCACAGCGTCGGGCACCGGCAAATCGCGCGTGCCGGCGGAACCTCCGCCGAGCCGCACGAGGTAGTAGCCGCCGGCGGGGATGGCGCCGTCAAGCGCAATGGTTTGATTGTTGTCGAGCCGGAAAAAACCCATCGCCGGCGCGTATTGCAAGCACCAGCCCGACAGGCTCACCGGATCCGCGCTGCGGTTGAATAACTCCACATAGTCGTTCCGCAACGAGCCGGAGTTGACCCCGCCGCCTCCATAAATCTGACTGATCACAACGTCGCCGGCGTGTGCGACCGAACCGAGCGTGCCAGCAAAGATCCACACGGCAACTGCCGAAACGACTCCGACGAATCGTCGGACACTACTGGAACAAACGTGCCTCATGCGCGGGAACCTCCATTGTTACCGCACGAACATCATGGGAATGTCATGTGGCGATAGTTGTTATATATACCGTACTTTTTGCAGCTCGCAACAAACAGCTCGCCAGCGGCGGCCGTGCTAAGCTCGATCCATCGCCTTTGGAGGATCGCATGCTGCGTCGAATCCTGTGCGTCGCTCTGCTGAGCGCCGTCTGTTTCGCAACTCAGGCGCAGGTCGAGAAAGCGGCGTTGGCGAAGCCACCCGCTTCGGCGACTCATTACATCATCCAATCGACTGCCGGACAGCACGGCGAGTCATGGCGATGGTCCACGAGCGACGGCACGCGCATGGCGCGGGAGAGCATGAACCTGCGCGGACAGGTATGGGAGATGGACTCCTCCGGCAAGGCAGGCGCCGATGGGATGCCGGCACGCATCGAGATACGCGGCGTCACACCGCAGGGTGATGCGGCAGAAACGTTCGAAATCGCCAGTGCGAGGGCGAACTGGAAAAGTCCGGTGGATGCTGGGAATGCGCCCTATGCGACGCCGTTGTTCTATATGACGCAGGGCGGCCCGATCGACAACGCCGCGTGGTTCCTGGACCGCATTCTCGCCACTCCCGATAAGACACTGAATCTGTTACCCGGAGGCAAAGCTCGCGCAGAGAAGCTGACGGCAGTGGAAGTCGGCAAAGGCGCAGCGAAGCAGACGGTGACGGCATGGGCCATCACGGGCGTGAGCAATTCGCCCATTCCGATGTGGTCGGACGCGAAAGGCAAATTCTTCGGCATGGTGTACTTCCTCAGCTGGTTGCCGGAGCAGTACGCGAGCGAACACGAGCACCTCAACCAGGCACAGGCGAAAGCATTGGCCGCCCGTGCGCCCGCGCTGGCGAAGTCGCTGGTCAAGATACCGACGAACGCCGTGGCATTCACGCACGTGAAGCTTTTCGATGCCGAGGGAAAGAAATTCCTGGACGATCAAACGGTGGTCGTCGAGAAGAACAAGATCGTGAGCGTCGGCCCGGCGAGCACTGTGAAGGCACCGGCAGGCGCTCAAGTGATCGACGGCCGTGGCAAGACGCTACTGCCCGGCTTGTGGGACTGCCACATGCACACCGGCGATGATTTTACCGGGCTCGCAGAGTTGTCGATGGGCATCACCTCGATACGAGATCCCGGCAACGACGATCGCTTGACCATGGATCGTCGCACCCGAGCAAGCCGCGGTGAACTGCTGATGCCGAATGTGTACGCGTCGTCGCTGATCGATGGCAAGGGCACATACACCGCACAGGTCGCGAATGTCGCGACCAGCGAAGCCGAAGCAGTCGAGCTGGTACGCAAAGCAAAGCAGAACGGCTTCATCGGCGTGAAGTTCTACGGCACGCTCGACAAGGCGTGGCTGCCGGCGGCCGCGGCCGAAGCGCACAAACAGGGTTTGCACGTGCACGGTCACATTCCCGTCGGCATGCGGCCGCTTGAGGCGATAAGCGCCGGGTACGATGAGATCACACACATCAACTGGATCGTGATGCAAGCGATGCCCGACGATGTGATCAAACAATCGAACGGCATCATGCGCTTCGAGGGGCCGGGCCGCTACGCCAAGGATCTCGACCTGGATAGCGAGCCCATCAAGAAGATCGTCGCGACCATGGCCGCAAAAGGAATCTACAGCGACCCGACGATGGTCGCATTCGAGGGCCTCTATGTGCCGGAGAATGGCGAGCTGTCGAAGGCGTATGCGCCCTTCGTTGGCACGTTGCCGCCGACCACAGAGCGCAGCTTTCGTAGTGGCGGTTTTGCCGTGCCAAAAGATCTCACACGCGCCGACTATCGTAAGAGCTGGGCGAAGCTCGTCGAGTTACTCGGGCGCATGCACCGGGCCGGAGTGCCGATCGTCGCGGGCACCGATGGCTCGGGCATCGAAATCGTTCACGAGCTGGAGATTTATCAGCAGGCCGGCATGACACCCGCCGAGGCGTTGGCCACAGCCACGATCGTGCCTGCGAAGCTGGTCGAACAAGACCAGACGACCGGCTCGATCAGCGTCGGCAAGGTTGCGGATCTGGTGCTCGTCGAGGGCGATCCTTCGCAGCGCCTGAGCGATCTGCGCCACACTCGCGTCGTCATGCTCGCCGGCAAGTTGCTCGACGCGGATGCCTTGCGCGACGCTGCGGGATTCTCCGGGCGGCCGAAATAAATCGGCCCCCTGAGGACTCAATCCAATTTACCAACGAGTCGCGTGACCGACGTTCCCTGGGTGAAATTGGCAACGTCGGCTCGCACCTTCGCTCCCTCGGGTGTGGCAAACACGGCCGACATCTGCTCGGGACTGTCGAACCACATCTCGAAGATCCTGTAGAACGCTGGCGGTGAACCGTCAGCCTGCGGCAAACATTTGGCCGCCTCCATTCTGCGCGCACCCTTGATCGCGGCGACCAGCGGCATGTGCACGCCGAGGTAATATTTCTCGAATTCCGCAGGATTCGGCGGCTGTCCGTACAGGACCCTGAGTTTGATTCCGCCGCTGGGCTGGGCGACTTCGGCGGCGCCGGCTCCTTTCGCGGCCAAGCCGATTGCAACCATCGAGATGGCAGTTCTGCGATCCATTTCAACCTCGCTCCTCTTTGACCGTCGCGGCGTTCAGCAATGTTTGTGGATCCTTGTTGGCCAGCTCGACCAGGTCGGGCAGGTCGTCCACGTTTCGCGCCAAAAAGACGATTGCTCCAAGGATCTGCTGCGTGGGCCTGGCGACGCCAGCGAGAATCCCCTGCGCGCGAGCGTACTCGCCTGCACCGAATCGCCGTTCGATTTCGTGCTTGCGGTCCTCCGCAGTCAAACCATATTCACGATCGTCTCGTTTGCGCACAGTTTCCCTCGGTGTCCGGGCTGTCCTGAATAGCATATTCGTTGGCGACGTACAGGTACTTTGCGGCATGCTGCCCGATGTATATGCTGCTTCGGTCCATGATCGTGGACGAGGTCGGAACCCATGGCTGAAAACAAGACCAGGCCAACGAATGTCAGCGTCAGCGACTTCATCGCCTCGATCGACAACGATACGCGCCGGGGCGATGCCAAAGCACTCCAGAAATTGTTCGCCAAGGTCTCGGGCTTCAAAGCGAAGCTGTGGGGACCGAGCATCGTCGGTTATGGCGCCTACCATTACACCTATGAATCCGGACGCTCCGGTTCCAGCCCTGCCCTGGGCTTCAGCCCGCGCAAGGGCAATCTGGTGATCTACGTGTTCGATTTTCCCGGCAAGGCCTCCCTGTTGGACCAGCTGGGCAAGCACAAAGGCGGATTGCAGCAGTGCCTCTACATCAACAAACTCGACGATGTGGATCTCGCGGTGCTGGAAAAAATTCTTGCAGCAGGACTGGCCGAAGCCAGGAAACAATGGCCGGTGACTGCCAGTTGGACAAACTCATGAACATCGACACCCCAAAACAAACATTTGTCCCCGCTGCGATATGGGGATGCGTGCTGACACTGCTACTCGCGGTCACGACCTGCGTAACCGCGGCGGAAGAGCGAAAGCCGGGCGACTATCCGCTCCAGCCCGATTCCCTGGTCCAGCCCGGCGTCCCACAAGGCAGTCTGCTCGGGCCGTTGGAATTTCACAGTCAAATTTTCGCCGGCACGGTCCGCCGCTACTGGATCTACGTGCCCGCTCAGTACGATAAAAACAAGCCGGCGAGCGTATTGGTGTTTCAGGACGGTCAACGTGCAACCAACCCTAAAGGCTCGCTGCGGGTGCCGGCGGTCCTCGACAACTTGATACATCGGGGCGATATTCCCGTCACCATCGGCATCTTCATCACGCCGGGCCATCTCGCCGAAACCTATCCGGATACGCTCGGCATGAGCAATCCAGATCATCGCGCGGCGGAATACGATGCGTTGGACGATCGCTATGCGAAGTTCATCGTCGATGAGATGTTGCCAAACGTCGCCAGCCGTTACCGGTTGACGGACGATCCACGGCAACGCGCGATCGGCGGCACCAGCAGCGGAGCTATTTGTGCCTTCACCGTTGCCTGGCACCGTCCCGATGTCTTTCGCAAAGTGATCAGCATCATCGGCAGCTACGTGTCGATCGGCTATCGACCGGCGCAGGACGGCCAACCGATGGTGCCGGGCGGAGATTTATATCCAGGACTGATTCGCAAGAGCCCGATCCGGCCGCTGCGAATCTTCCTGCAAGACGGCTCGAACGATCTCGACAACGAGCACGGCAACTGGTTTCTCGCCAATCAACAAATGCTGGCGTCGCTGCAATGGGCCAACGCCGAAGCCGATCGACAGAAATCCTCCGGGCCGCGTTACGAAGTGAATCATGTCTGGGGCGACGGCGCTCACTCCGACGCACACGGCGGTGCTCTATTGCCCGATATCCTGCGCTGGCTCTGGCGTGATGATCGCGATGTCTCTCGGCGGTGAGTAACGCGAGAAACTACGCATCGAGTTCGTTCAGCGCCGCGAACTCCCGGTCCGACAGCTCGATCCCAACCGCCGCGACGTTCTCCTCCAGATGCTTGAGCTTCGATGTGCCAGGGATCGGCAACATCACGGGGCTGCGCTTGAGTATCCACGCCAGCGCGATCTGACTCGGTCCGACGCGATGTTCCTTCGCGATCCCATCGAGCATCGAACCCGGGCGCGCCAGTTCGCCAGCGGCGAGGGGATACCATGGAATGAATCCGATGCCCTGCTGCTCGCAATAGTTCAGAACACTTTCGGCGTCACGATTCGCCAGGTTGTAAAGGTTCTGCACGGTCGCGACTGGAAACACCTTCGAAGCCGCTTTGATCTCCTCGACAGTGACTTCGCTCAGGCCGGCAAAACGAATCACGCCTTCGTCGAGCAGCTGCTTGACCGCGCCGAACTGTTCGTTGCGCGGCACCCTCGAATCGATCCGATGCAGCTGCCACAGATCGATACGTTCCACCCCAAGCTTTTTCAGGCTGCCGCGCGCTTGTTTGATGAGGTAGTCCGGCCGGCCGTTGGTCACCCAATGATCCGGACCGGGCCGGGTGAAACCGCCTTTGGTGGCAACGACCAGTCCCCGATACGGATGCAACGCTTCGCGTAGCAATTGTTCCGATACATCCGGGCCGTAGGAATCCGCGGTATCGATGAAGTTCACGCCGAGCTCGGGCAGACGTTTCAGTACGCGCAGCGACTCTGGCTTATCCGCCGGAGGTCCCCAGACACCCCGCCCCGTGATGCGCATCGCGCCGAAACCCATGCGATGGACTTCCAGTTCGCCGCCGATGCGAAACGTGCCGGATCGAGCTGCAGGTAAGGTGCTCATGATGATTGGTCTTTCCGTCTGCATGTGACGCCCCCAAAAACTTGCAGCCCCTTCGTCGGCGTTATAGCCTCAAGAGCATAATGAGTTTCGGGGGACTTGAGATGCGCAAGAATATGAACTCCTCGCAGCGATTGTTGAAGGCTCTCGGCTCAGTCAGCGTACTAACGCTAGTCGCCCTTGCCGGCGAATCCATCGCTCAACAACAACCGCAAACGCGCGACTACTACGTGGGCAATCCCGGCCTGGGTTTACCGGTCGCACCAGCTGCGCCCACCACAGGCGCCCAAGCGCAGTCGAGCACATTTGCGCCGGCATCCAAGAACGTGCGCATGTTTGGCGCACTCTACTCCGTCGAGAGCTGCGTCTACGATCCCAGCCGCGATGTGATAGTGGCACCGTCGCGTGGCGTTGCCCAGTCGGTACGTGCGAACGACGCATGGATCGCGTTCATCAATCACGACGGCAGCGTACATACGCCGCGCTGGATGGGCATTCAAAACCCAGGCGCCGAACGCGACACCATGACGCCGCCGCTCGTCTTCAACGAACCGTACGGCAGCTTCCTACACAAAGGCACACTTTATTTCGCCGATCGCGATGGCGGCACACCGGACCTCGCCAATCCCAACCAGAGCACGGCAAGCGTTGCCGTACTACGCACGTTTGACATGGCGACGGGACGTCCGCTCAAGTCGATCACGGTGCCAGGCTCGCCGTGGTTGAATGACATTACTGTTGCCGCCGACGGCACGGTCTATGGCACCAATACCGGTGCCCCCGATAATCCGGAAACTTGGGCGGTATGGAAGCTGGCACCCAACGCCGAACCATCCGTGTTCATAAAGGGCGCGCCGCTCAACATGCCGAACGGGGTCGAAGTGGACGGCGACGGCAATATCGTCGTGGTCAATATCGGCAACGCTGATGTGATCACCTTCGCACCCGACGGGCACGTGATACGCACGGAACAAGCCGCCCAAGCGGGCAACGACGGGCTGGTGATCATGCCCGACGGCGTCAAATTCGTGTCGAGCGTGCGACTCGGCGGAATCTCGATGATTGCACCCGGCGCGCGTGCCAAGCTGATCGCCGAGAATATTCCGAACGCCGCATCGATGTGCTACGACGCCGGCGCCAACCAGCTGGTCATTCCCATGAACAACAACAACGGCCTCGCCTTCGTTTCGCTCAAAGGCCTCTGGTCGCCTCGCCGCTCGTCCAAACGCTAGCGTCAGGTGCAATCGAAGTTGACCGTCACGCGATCGAACAATCCGTTCGCCAGGTCCTCGCGCCCGATCCAGAACTGGATCACACCGCAAGGATCCGAGTCCGGCCACCATGCGCCATACATGTCCGGCTTGATCTGCAACAGCAACACATCGTCGATACGATCCAACGGCGTCGACTGCACCGCCTCGCCATAGCCGAGCATCTGATTGAAGGCCGGTGCGTATCCGCTATCCCACTGCGACTCGCGACGGTGCCATCCCCAACCGTCGTCGAGCGCGCGTCGATACTGCTCCGGGATCAGCGACTCGTCGCCCCCTCGATCTCGTAACAGGCAACAACTCAGTCGCGTGGCTTCGTAAAGCAACCCATCTCGCAACGGGCGTTGCTCTTCACGCACAGCGAGCACCGGATATCTGGAGCGATCGGATTGCGAGATCTGCAGCTGCCCGGCAATTGCAACGATCTGTTCGCGCCACTCACGCCACTGCACTCTGAACTCCTCGCACGTGGCCGCATCCGGACGACTCAACCCTTCGTGCCCCCGTGCAGACTCCGCCCATTCCTCGGCCGAGCGCAGTACCGGCTCGAATGCTTCGTCCCGATCGGGTGCGTCGTCGCAAATTCGCGTGACCTGCTCGCACAACGCACGGCTCGCGTGCTCGATGACGGACCAAACAAACGGCCAACTGGCGTCGTAGGCATCGAACGCCCAAACCTCCTCGACGGTGCGCCGCGGACCGAATGCTGCTTCGAACGCACCCAACTGCATGCGATTGTGAACCTTGACCAATGTGCCCCGCGGCCCCTGCTCCGCCTGCGGGCCCAGCGAATAATCGCGATAGGAACGACAGGGAACGTAGCGGATCGGATATTTGTAATACGGATGGGGCGTAAGCTCGCCCGGCGCAAGCCACGGCCACGGTTCCGCAGGTTGTGTCGCTCCGACCGATGGAAATGCACGCTCCTCGCAAGTGTCGCTGGACAACTCATGAAACAACACGCGTGCATCGTCAGGCTCCAGCCATTCCTTATTCAGATTGGCGAAGAAATAAAGTGTGCCCGTCTTGGGTAACGGCGGATCGGCCACCGCCGGCAGCTCGCTCAGGTCGATCTGCGCGACGAACGTGAAATAGGAATAGTAGGAGTTGACGATCCTGGCCGGCCAAGTAAGCTGCGGCGGCAGTCGTGGCAGGCCGCCGAAAAACGAGCGCACGTTACTCCACAGCACCGGCAGCGGCGCGGGCTGAAGCACAATGGCATCGCGACCATGACGTTCGATTTCCGCCGCCACTGCCTGCTCGTCGCCCGGGTCGGTCGGCTGTGAGTCATTCAACATAAACCGTATCCGTGAGATCGTGTCGGCGCCGCTGGAAAGTAGCACACACAGAGAGCTTCATGAGAATTCGCCTGCCCCACGAACGACTGGAAAAGCGCTGGTGGCGCGACTGGTGGAGCGAGGATTTTTCCTGGCCGGCACTGGCGTTCAAGAAATTGCCGGCGGGCGGCCCGCACGGCGAGAAGACGCTGCAAGAATATTGGCGACGCGAACCTGGCGGCGCCAGGCGCAGCGATGCGCAACTGGAAGCGGCCGGCGAGTTGGTACGCGATCCCAAAGGTCGCCTGTGGCATGTCCTGCACGTGCCGTTGCATTGGTCGGACGGTACGCCGGCCAAGATTGCCTGGACCGAAACCGAACGTGAAAGGCTCAGCGCCTTGATCGCCGCACGCTTGATGCCGGCTGTAAAAACCTCGTTCTTCTTCGGCGGCACGCCGGTCTCACCCGATGGACGCGTGCAATTACAAGGCGCGGTCTTGTTAGATCCGCCGTCCGCTCAGCGGGCCACGCCCGGACTCGCGTTACGGGCCTGCTGCGATTTCGCGTGGCTGCCCGCATGGGATGCAAGCGAAGAAACATTCGCGGCGGGTGCCGGGTTTCGTCGAGCGTTGTTTCAGGGACCGGTGCGCTTCAGCGTTGCCAGGTTCGAAGCGGAAGCTTTCTTCGAACGCGCATACTTCCTCGCCGATGTTCTGTTCGGCTCCAAAACCGAGCCGCCCTGCTCCGTGCAGTTTCCGGCGCTCGTCAACTTCCAACGAGCCATCTTCCTCGGCCGCGCAGGCTTCGACGGTTGCGGCTTTCAGGAGGCACGCTTCGACCAAGCTCATTTCGCCTCGGACAGCAACTTCTTTGCCGCGCGCTTCAAGTCGGCCTCGTTCGAGGGCGTGACGTTCGACGGCCCCGCTTCGTTCCTGAGCGCACAAGTGAGCGATTCGCTCAGCTTCGGTGCCGTGCATGCCCGTTCCGAGCTCATCTTCTCGTCCGCGAAGTTCTCCCGTAACGCCAGGATCTGGTTCCGCAATTCGAGGTTCGATGGGCCGGTGCAATTCATGGGCACCGAACTGCCGCGTCGACACGACAACTTCATGAGCGCGTTCGCTGGCGCGAGCTTCTCATTGGCACCCTATTTCGAAATGGCAGGTCGGCTTTGGATCGCGGCTCTCGATAAAGCCACCTTGGAACGCGGGATTCTGCTGGATCCGGCAGTGCCTGCAGTCATCGAGCGCGAATTCCTGGCCAAAGTGTTACCCGACGCGCTCAAAGCGCCAGCCGGCGGCGGCGACTACCATGTCGTGCAACAGCTGCTCGCTCTGGCCGGCGGCTGTAGAGTGCTCAAACAATCGGCATCCAAAGCGGGTGACGGCACAGTCGAGGAGTTGTACGGGCGGTTGGAAAAACTCGTCAACGAGCAGATCGCCAGGTTTCCGGTGCCGCCGCTCGACGCCGAATCGTCGTCGGAATCGGACTCTACCGCATAGCGCCCAATATTTCTCCCGGCGGGGAACTTGGTGCAACGACGCTCCGTTCGTCCTCCGAATAGAACTAACATCGCGACGTCAGGAGAGGGATCATGCGCAACGAAGCGTATATGCGTCGTGAGTTTGCCTGCTTGGGATTGTTACTCCCGCTGTTGTTCTTCAATGCGACGCCAGCGAGCGCCGCTCCCGCGATTCTGTTGGAGACAACGGAATTAGCCCCCTCCGACGGCGACCCCTATGGCGGCTTTGGCCGTAGCGTGGCGATCGACGGCAATGTCGCGGTCGTGGGCGCCACCCAGGGCGATGCGGGTATCGGCCCCTGGGATCCGGGTGCCGCTTATGTATTCGAACGCGATGCCCAAGGTCTCTGGCAGGAAACAGCGAAACTCAGGGGCGCCAATCCGGCCGATGCCTTCGGTTTCGCCGTTGCCGTCGACGGGAATGTCATCGCAGTGGGCGAACCATTTTACGAGCGCACCTACGTCTTCGAAAAACAGGGAACGAGATGGGTGCGAACCGCGGTGCTCGGCCTGGCACCGAGCCCAACCTTTGGCACCGGCAATGGATATTCAGTTGCTGTGCACGGCAATCTGATTGCAATCAGTCATTGCGACGATAACGGCCTCGCGTTGTATCAACGCGGCACTAACGGCTGGCAGCGGGTGGCGTCCTACTCCGAAGGTTTCGCCGAGGAAGCCCCGACATATCTGGGACCCTACGTCGATGTCACAGATGGCATCGCCGTTTTCGGCACCCCGTCTCTGTTCGAGCACGGCCCTGCTGCCGGACAGCTGTTTCTTTATTCGCCGGGCGCCAACGGTAACTGGGCAACACCGAATGTGACCTCATGGTCGCATCCCGACATCGAAGGCGACTTCAACGGCCCGGTGTCCATCAGCGGCAACACGCTGCTCGCGTCGGGCTGGATATATCAGCGCAATTCCAGCGGCACCTGGGTTCTCACCAACACGACGACCGGAGGCCGCGCACTCGACGACGACGAGAGCACCGTGCTGACTCCGGGTTCACCGTACACACTCACCGGTGTTTATCGGCGCGATGCTTCGGGAGCGTGGCCGCGAGTGTCGGAATTGACCACCAGCGGTGCGTTGCCACTGAACCGCGTCGACATCAACTCGAAACGTGTCGTGGCTTCCGGCTATCGCCCGGTGAACATCGACGGCATCGAGCAGCCCGGACAAGCGTTTATTTTCGAGCTGCCCGCCACGATGGATCGGCCGCCGTTGTTTCAGGACGATTTCCAGGACGGTAACGCGCAAGGCTGGACGCCGATCGGCGGCAGCTTCAATGTCACTTCCAACGGCACGTCGCTCGTGTATCGGCAATCCAATACAGCCGGCAATGCGGCCGCGCTGCTATCGAATGTGAGTTCCGCCGATCAATCGATCCAGGCCGATATCGTGCCACGAGCGTTCGACGGCGCCGACCGCTGGTTCGGCCTGGTGGCCCGTTACGTCAACGCATCCAACTATTACTACGTCACTGCTCGTAGCAGCGGCGGGATCCTGTTGAAGAAAATGGTCGGCGGATCGTTCACGACCTTGGCCGTCGCACCGCTGACCGTCTCGTTGAATCGAACTCATCGCCTGCGGCTCGAAGCGGTCGGCGATCACATCCGAGTGCTGGTGAACGAGAAGCCTCTCCTCATGGTGCGCGACGACGATCTCTCCGGCGGACAACCTGGCGTGATGATGTATCGAACGCGCGCGGACTACGACAACGTGCTGGTGAATGCGAACCCCGGCGTGCCTGCCTTGGTGGATAACTTCGAGATTCAACGCATCACGCTACGAACGCCGAGTGGAGTCTGGAGTCGAGTGTCCGGAGTGGCTCGCCAGGAAGACCTGAGCGGCGGCGCTCAACTGCTCACCGCGACCACCTACAGCGCCAATCAGATCGTAGAGGCCGACCTGCGACCGACGCAGTTTTCCGGCGCCGACCGCTGGATCGGGCTGGCAGCGCGCTACGTGGACGCCAACAACTATGTCTATGCGACGCTGCGCACGAGCAACACACTGCAGATCAAGAAGCTGGTCAACGGAGCGATTCAAACACTCGCCTCCGTACCCTTTTCCGTTGCCGCGAACACGACGTATCGAGTGCGGTTGGAAACAGTCGGTACCCGGATTCGAGTGTATGTGAACGGCGAGCTACAGCTTGAAGCGTCGGATACATCGAGCGCCCCCGAAGCAAGTGCTGCCGGCGTAGCGATGTACAGAACCGCAGCGGACGTCGACAACTTCTCGCTGTTCCACCCTTAGCTGGCTCGGCCGCGTGGCACCGCCGGCACACCGAGCGCGCACTCCAGTGAAGCGCGCTCCCACTTGCCGCAGTCGGCTGCCGCTGCATAAGTCGATTGAAGAAAGCTCAGCAACTCTGCCTCAGGATCCTTCGCTGCACGCACCTGCGCATAAGGTAATAAATATTCACCCAGCGACTCGCTGAAGAACGAGCCCTGCGGCCTGACCGGATATTCCTTGAAGCCCGGCGGCGCCGGATAAGCGTACGAGTAGAACGCAGCATCGCTGTTCGCCCCGCCCGGCCAGAACCCAGCACTGCTGACTTCATGCGAGTAGGCCTCCTGCATCACATCCTGGCGCAGGCCAGGCGCCTGGCCAGTAAACGCAGGCGCCGGTCTGCCCGAGAAGCGTGTCACCGCCAGATCGAAGCTGCCCCAGAAAAAATGGACCGGGCTGCTCTTGCCGAGAAAGCCGCTTCGAAACTTCTTGAATACCCGATCGCACTGGCGCAGCACCTGGCCGAATCGTTCGACGTAAAGCCGATCGTAGGCAGCGTGCTCGCGATCGCGTGAGAACGGGATCGCGTTGGGAATTTCACTAGGCCGTTCGTCGATCCGGATTTCGATGCCGACGGAGTCGAGCGCCGCGAACACAGCGGTATAAAAATTGGCAACGGACATGGGCTGCAATGGAATTCGGCGCGACTGGCCGTCGCTCACCGCGATTTCCAGATGGTGATGCACCAGATCGAAGGATATTTCGAATGAGCGCGCGCCGTCTGGAATCGGCGAGGTCGTCAGTCCGCTGGTCGTGACGTAAAGCGCCACCTGCCAACCGTGATTGAGCCACGGCGTGCGCGCCAAGCGAATTTTACCGACGATCTGAGTCCACAGGTGCAGTGTGGCGTTGGTCTCGCTCCAGGCGGCGTAAGACAATTCGGGCCACGGATTTGAACTCATGAGAAGCCCTCCTCGCCGCATCCATACGGAACGTGATTGGAGCGGGCATCGGCTCCGGCAATCCGAGTGTACATCAACGTTGCGTCGGAGCTCCGCCACGAGGCGCCGGCCACTCTTTGGTAATACCTGCCTGCACCGGTCGCTCCATCTGAGTGGACAGCACAATGTAGCTGCGAGTCCCGGTCACACCCGGCACGTCGTAGATCCGAGCGAGCAATCCTTCGAGCGCTCGCGAATCTTCCGTGCGCACTTTGAGCAACATGCAGGTATCGCCGGCGACCGAGTGCATCTCCTCAACTTCGGGATATTTGCCGATTGCCAGCAGCTCCGGTGTTTTGCCCCAGCCGGAAGTATCGACATGAACAAACGCAAGCAACGTTTTGTGGATGGCAATCGGATCGATCAGCGCCGCGGTCTGCCGGATCGCACCGGCACGCTTCAGCCGTTTAACTCGCTCATGAACCGCCGGTGCCGACAGACCCACCTGCTCGCCCAACTCCACGTAGCTGCGGGTAGCATCCTCGACCAACAGGCCTAACAATCTTCGGTCGAAGGCGTCCAGGTCGCGGGCCCGACCTTCATTCTGCCGAATGCCATCTGTTTCTGCGCTCATATCGCGAAATCCACTTGTAGCCGAATGCGATTCGGCCAATATGCAGCCATGACGAACACAGATCAACCCTTCGCTGGCGCCGCCGAAACCCCGACGGGCCTGCCCAGAATGGCCTATGTGCTCACCGGGTGTATTGCCGTCATCGGCTCAAACTCCCTGGGGCTGGGACCGATCGCACCGGAAGTCGCCGAATCGCTGGGATCCAGTGTTTCCTCTGTGATGACAGCCGCGGCGGCATTCGGACTGGGCACCGCCACGAGTGCTTTGTTTCTTGCGCGTCACATCGATCGCATCGGCGCGCGTCGGATGTTGCAATTCGCATTGGCGCTGCTTGCCGCCGCACTCGTGCTCAGCGCGCTGTCACCAAACGTTGCAGTCCTCGTTGCGGGCCAGCTTATTGCGGGCATCGCCTCGGGAGTCGCATTGCCAGCCATTTATTCGAGCGCTGCCGCTGTGGCCCCTCCCGGGCGCGAGAGCCGAACCATCGGTGTCGTACTCACCGGCTGGACGCTCAGCATGGTGGCCGGTGTTTCTTTATCCGCAGTGCTGGCGGACGTCGTGCATTGGCGCGCTGTGTTCGTGGCGATTGCAGCTCTGGCGCTAGCGGCCATCGCGATGATCTCTACCAGCAAATATCACGAGACTCTGGCGAGCCAGTCGGCGCCGTTCCCGTTGGAAGCACTGAAGATTCAGGGAACCAAACCGCTGCTCATCGCCTGCGGCGCATTCATGGCCGCGTTCTACGGCATGTATGGTTATCTCGGCGACTATCTTCACAACGGCCTCGGCCAGGCGGTCAGCGCCAACGGCCTGGCGGCACTGGTTTACGGTTTCGGCTTCGGTGCGGCGACATTGCTCGACAACGTCGTCGACCGACTCGGCGCAAAGCGAGTCATGCCCATCGCATTTCTCGGCACCGGTACCGTGTATGTCGGCATGACTTTATTCGGCGGGAGCTTCACCGCGCTTCTGATCGCGGTGTTTCTCTGGGGACTCGCGAATCACTTCGGCCTCAACGTGCTGATCATGCGCTTGAGCGCAATCGACCCGGCACGTCGCGGCACCATCATGGGCTTGAACAGTGCCGTCACCTACCTTGCAGGCTTTGTTGGAACAGCTGCTTTTGGTCCCCTTCACGCCAGCTTTGGTTTTGCTACCTCAGCCTTGGTTGCGGCGATGTTGATGCTAATCGCTGCGTTCGCGGCGGCATGGCGCAAGGCGGATGTTGTCGCGCTCGATACAACCAGCGAGCAATCGTGAGCACCTTCGTATTGATCCACGGCGCCGGCGACGTAGGTTGGTACTGGCATCTAGTGGAAGCGCAGCTGCGCAAACACGGGCACGATGTAGTCGCTCCCGACCTTCCTTGCAGCGACGACGCCGCGGGTTTCAATGAATACGCCGACACTGTCGTCCAAGCGATTGGCAACCGGCGGAATCTGATTGTTGTAGGTCAGTCGTTCGGCGGATTCACCGCGACTTTGGTTGCCGATCGGCTTCCGACTAAGGCATTAGTGCTGGTCGCCGCAATGATTCCACTGCCCGGTGAAACAGCTGATGAATACTGGGAGCACACAGGCTTTCGCGAGGCCCTGCGAGAGCAGGCCGAACACGACGGCGGCCTAACCGGTAATGAGGATCCGCACGTGTTGTTCTATCACGACGTGCCTCGCAAGCTGGCCGAAGAAGCACTCCGCCACGAACGCACGCAATCGTCGACTCCAAGTGCCGCGCACTGGCCACTGAAAACATGGCCCAACGTGCGAACACATTTCTTGCTTTGTACGGAAGATCGACTCTTCCCGAGCAACTGGCTTCGCCGCGTGGTACGCGAACGTCTCGACATCTCGCCCGACGAAATCACCTCAGGACATTGTGTCGCTCTGAGCCGCCCGGAAGCGCTCGCGGACAGACTGATGAAGTACGCGGCCCGAATCTAAACCAGCCAGAACCGGCCGCACGCAGCGCTACAGGCTCAGCGATTTATTCTGGTCCAAACCGACTTGTCCGCGCGGATCCCATGAGATTTCTTGGAATGCCCGATCCACATTCCTTCCATCCGGTTGGAGTCCACCATTCTTAGTTGGTATGCACCGAAGTATCCCCACTTATCATTGACATCGAACCACTCGCCGACGATGTAATCCGCGCTTATGCGTCCGAAGAATCCGAACTTCCTTCCTTGGGAAAAAAATTCTGCATATATGTACCGACCGAACTGCCAGATTACTGGGTGACTATGTCGGTCAGTCGCAGCAGCATAGGTCTCGCTTCCACCCGATTCCCAGATGTTCTCCCATTGACCTGATATTGCCGGAGGGCTATCTCTAAACAGCCATCGTGTAGGAATCCACCAGAATAGCCGCACTATCCAAGTTCCCAATCTCAGATCGAGCAGGCCTTTGACGACGATACCTGCCATGAAAGCCACAGACATGGTAACGACTTCGCTCCAGTCAACGGATATTGGAGGCATGGGTGGAAACTCGTTCCTGCAGGCAATCGCACTTCAGCGCGTTTAAGAACTTTCGATAGTCGTCCGCGTCGACCAATCGAACCGCGTGCAGATCGCGCAACAGCGGGGGGACCTCATCCCGAGCGAGGCCGTCGATGAATAGCGGAATCACTCGCTTACCGCCGGCGGAAAGAAAGCCCGCAAGCGCACTTGCATACTCCGCTCGCGCCCAACCGGAGGTCAGCTGATGCTCGCTCAAACAAGCAACCAGGATTCGGCATACGTCCAGTGCTTCGTCCAATGCCTTCGACACTGAATCTCCCGGCTTGATCCGCTCAGCATCGAACCAATAAGGAATCCCAAGCGCACGCATATCCGCCGCAATGTTGGTTATGGTCTTACTGTCCTTGCTCGAATATGAAAGAAAAACCATGGGCGATGTCGGGACATTGTTGATCAAAGGGGTAGCGAGTCCCGGATGCAACGGCAGCAACTCCGCCAGGCTCACGGTTGCATCACTGTTCTCGCACGTGACGAATCTCTGTCCCTGAGCCGCGCGCGTCAACAGCGAACGCAGGAGATACATGTGGGGTCGCCTTTGATCGAGACAATGATCGCATCCGCAAGGAACGACGACGCGCAGCTCAATCCGATCCAAACTATTCGTGATCGCCAGAATGTGCGTGCAAATTAGCTCCCACGCCTGCCACCTGTCGCTTCCGTCGAGCCAAACCTGTATAGCCGACTGCGACCTGTCTGATCGCAATAGAACGCGACAATCGAGGTTACGCCCTCGGAACACGGCGCCTGTTCTCCAGCGCTGTTCGAAGACCGCGTCGTTATGTAGCCGCACTATCAACTTGAAAAAAACCGCTGCTGGAAACACCCCGCACTCACAGCGAATAGTTGCGGAGGTCCTGCAATCGAAAACAAAGTCCGGTTCCAGCTCCGGCAATAGACTTGGAATCAGCACCCTTTCATTCGGCACCTCGTCATAGCACAAGTCGGCAGCCTTCATGATTTCGACAATCGCTCGACGTTCGTTTGCTTGATAGTGAGGTTTCGCACCCCGTCCCAACACGCGTTTCAATCGAGCGAAGTCAAGGACACCGCCGGTGGAGCGAGCCTCTGCTGATTGGAGAATCCTGTAGATCGCACTCGTCACCCACGTCGGATTTAGGAGCTGGAGTGCAATCCCCGGAAAGTACATGACCAGACCAAGATCATGTAGGTATCGGAGCAGAGTAAGCTGCTGTTGCTGATTCTCGATCCCCTGCTCTGCGCACAGATCTATGAACTCGTCCTGATCGATATAGTCTCGCGCCGTGGCACTCAGGGCACGACGTACTCGAAGCCACGGGAGCGGCAACTGCATTGAAAAATGCGGCAAACTTCGAGCGGCATCCCAAATGGCGTCGGTCAGCGCCACGATACCCTCCCCACTGAGGCACGACACGCGATGAAATCCGACAATGTTCGGGTACCGAGTACGGAGGGTTCTTTCATCCAATGCGCACTTGCGCTGATCCGCTTTGTTGACGACAACCAAAACCGGCGCGCCCTTACCACAGGCGAGCGTTAGCTCCAACCAGCGTTCGGCATTCCACGCGCCGCTCCTCGCATCCAGAACGAGCACGTAGATGCCTCTGGGTGAGAGGAACAACTGATGAATCGAGTACAGGATCTCTTGTCCACCAAAATCCCAAAAGTTCAAATAGGAGGTTTGCCCGGCAACCACTTTTGACCAATGCGAGATTTCAATGCCTGCCGTGAACTCCTGGGTCGAGGAAAAAGCATCTCTTCCTAGCAAACAATTCGCCAACGATGTTTTGCCGACGCCACCATCGCCGACGAGCATCAGCTTGGCTTCATTGAATGCCTGCGACTCGGCTGTTATATCCACTGAGTTCGACATCCAGAAACAGGATTCGTCGTCGTACACGTTCCCTGCAACGAACGGCAACGAGTCGAACCGTGCGCCTTACCCTGTCTAAAGGTTAGGCCCCTCCACACCGGGACATCCCCGTGATCAGAAATATTGCATTGCCACAACATCGCCAATCCCAATGCCGAAAGTTAATATGCTTGCCGAATCACACTATTCAGACCGGCTTTGTTAAGTCAGTGCACCCCACATTTCCGTGAGCAAGCTCGTTTTCAGAGACTTTGACGAATTCGCCGAGGCCCTACCTGGCATCGACGGACGCTTTATACCTACGGCCCGACAGACGGCCGACTGGTGGATCGAATGCACAGTGGTTAAAGGCAGTTGCCTACACAGCGGCCAGATCGGTGGCCCAGCGACTTTTGCAGGGTGCGGCCGGTCAGGTGTGATCAGCGTGGCGCTGCCGATCACCAACGCCGGCCAACTCCGTGTCGACGGTCAAGACTTCGAACCGGATGCTTTTATCCTGCTGCAGAAGGAGCAATTTCTCACGGTGAGCAGTCAGGATGTGGTGCAGTGGGCTGGTGTCAGCTTGCCGGTGAATGCAGCGATCATCGAACCGGCATTGCTGATCCATTCCGAAAATGGCCCCCGGTTTCAGGCCCCCCTGCCGCACCTTGCTCGCCTGCGATCAACGATATGCCGTGTAACGGAGAACAGCGGGCAGATCGGCACTGCAGATCCGGTCACCGCAGCAGCGATCGAGCAGGAAATCGCAGTCTGTTTAACTCATGTTCTCGAACGAATCAGCAAAGAAAGGCTCGATAGCCGCCCGCAGCTTTCCCGCGGACGAGTTATCGCACGTACATTGGCGTTGATCGAAGCCAGCGTCGGCCAGCCGATGTTTATCGACGACCTTTGCCGAGCAACTCAGGCGAGCGAGCGCTCGCTGCGGAACGTCTTCCACGAATTCTTCGGCGTCGGCCCGATGCGCCTGCTGAAAGTCCGTCAACTTAACGAGATTCGTGCGGCTTTATTGAGAGCGGACCCTCAAAGCGATACGGTCTCGCGAATCGCGGCGCGCTTTGGTGTATGGGATTTCAGTCTGTTCGCTCGAAACTACAAAGCGATGTTCGGAGAATCGCCGTCGAGAACGTTGCGCACGCCACCTTCCGATGTACGAACACGAGGCCCCCGTCCTTCCTGGTTGTACTACGCCTCCCGTATCTTTTCTGAAGATCTCGCCGGCACACCGCGCGCCGCAAACCTCTCCTCTGCGGTGCCGGCCGATTTGTTGATACCCAGAGAGTATTTGTAGGCTCACAAAGCCGCATCGATCGCCACGTACGACTCGATGCAGGCGCGTTCGTTTTCTTTGTTCGGTTGCCACGGGCCGTGTTCCATGCCGAAAATGAAATCACGGCCGCTGGCCTGCATCTTTTTGATCACGTGCTTGAAGATGTTGAGGTAGTTCATCTCGCCAGTGCCCGGCCACAGCCGGCCCGGCACGTCGCCCATCTGGAAGTAACCGATCTCGTTCCAGGTCTGGTCGATGCTCGCAGTGATCGATCCCTGGTTCTGCTGCAGATGATACATGTCGAAGAGAATCTTGCAGGCGGGACTGTCGACAGCACGACAAATCTCGTAGGCCTGATCGGCCGTGCGCAGGAACAGCTCAGGCGAATCGGCGAGCGGCTCGATGACCATCACGAGGTTCTCGCGCTCGAATACTTCGGCGCCTGCGCGCAACACGTCGATCGCATTCGCTGTCTGTATGCCGATGGGTAATTTTCGTGCGAACACACCGGGCACCACCGTCATCCATTTGGCGTTAACCCGCTTCGCGACGGCCACCGCATCCTGGCACGCTTGCACGAACTTGCTCGAATTGTCCTGCTCGCCGGTCGTGAACAACTTGTTCTCGTTGCCGCCGACCGCGACCACGAACACGCCGAGCGACATTCCCAGCTGACTCATCGTGCGAGCGATCGTTTCCTGTTCGGCGATCGGACGCTGCATCATCTGGTTGTCTTCCAGCGCAGTGAAGCCCTCGTCCGCCATGAACTTCAGTTGGTCCACTACGTTCTTGCCGGCGTGCGCGACGAACTGACCCAGGTGCGGGGCGAGCCTCAACTTGAACTTTCGCTTGGGAGACGCCGCGAACGACGGCGCCGCCACGGCCAATGCGGTGGCGCTCAGCGCGGAGTGCAACAAAGTACGGCGTGTGATCATGGATGACTCATCGAACCTGCGGATCGCGGGAGCATCCTACTGATCGACAGACCGTACGATCAAGCGTTCAGTCCGATACGATCGCGGTCATCTTGATCGACACCAGGATGTTCGGCAGCTCGGGGCCGAGCCGGGTGACGGAGCGAATCGGCGGATCGGTCGTGAAAAATTTTGCGTATTCTTCGTTGAGGCCGGCAAAGTCGTTCGGCCGGGCCAGCAGCACCTGAACCTCCACGACGTTTTCCAACGTTGCGCCGGCCGCGCGCAGGATGTTCGTGCAGTTGATCAGCGCCTGCCGGGTCTGCTCCTGAATCGTCGAACCGGCCACCTGGTTGGTGCGCGGATCGACGCCCACGATGCCGGTCACATAGATGGTCGGGCCGACCTTGACCGCCTGGCTGTACAGCGGCGAACTGGGTGCATCGGGGGTACGGATGATTTGCTTCTTCATGGGACGTGAGCTCGGTTGATCGGTTGCGTACAGGAACGTGGAAAAGAACATCGCGCAGCCAACGAGGCCGCAAATCGAAACCCAGGGACGTATCATAGCTAACATGCTCCGCAGCGAAGATCAGTCGGTTCGAGTCATCGACTCTGGACGATAACCATCCGGGCGGTGCGCAGACACATCGCGCACGCTCGTGCCGCGCTTCAGCGCGTCGAGCCGGATGCCTCCGGTCTCGCGTTCCAGAAACGCACCCAGGCCCGTGATGGCGATGCCGGCGTCGCGATATTTGTTCGCTTCAGTCAAAGGAAAGCCGTGACGAGGGTCGTCCATCGCGACGACGATCTCCTCGACGCCGTGCCTCCTGCAGTACGCGAGCAGGTTGTCGCACACATCCACTCGCAGGCGGGGCGTGATTGCGAAGGACCGATCGCCCGAGGTAGCGACATAGCCCAGCACGACGAAACCTTGTCGATCCGCACGACGACGCAAACGAGCAACGTCGGCAGCGCGTCTCCCGGCGCCGAGAACCAGCACCACTCGTAGTGCCTGGCGTTCCCAGATGCAGTCGAAAGCGATTCGGATCGCCAGGACGGTCACGAAGGTGACGACAGCGGCCGCCGGGAGGATCGCGCCGGCCGTCGCCAGCCTGGGGACCAAGTCATAAAGCCGGAAACATATAAACGCCGTCATGCCAAGCGCGAGGCCGACACGAAGCATCAGGCCGGGCAAGGAGGACCGTCGCGCGGTGTACAGGCGAAGCACCGACATTGAAGCCAACGATGCAGCGGCGTACACCATCGCTGCAACCAAGATGCCTTCAATCGACAAGCCGGTGACGGTGATCGCTGCCCCGAGCAGGAATGCCGCCAGCAACGAAGCAGCCTCCAGGCAGATCAACACCGCCGAAGGCAGATACACGAAACGTCGCTGTCCACGGGTCGCCATGAGCGCCGACACCTCCTGCGATTGCTAGCGTCGATACTCAGGAAGTCGTCATCGGGCGCCGGGACATGACACTGCCTACTGCTTCAATATCTCGATCATCTGCTCCCGCATTACAAACTTCTGCACCTTGCCCGTCACCGTCATGGGAAATTCCTGGACGAAGCGGACGTAACGCGGGATCTTGAAATGCGCGATACGGTCTTTACAGAAATCGCGTATCTCGCTCTCGGTGGACTGCTGTCCCGCTTTGAGCTGGACCCACACGCACACTTCCTCGCCGAATCTCGTATCCGGGACGCCGAAGACCTGCACTGACTGCACCTTGGGATGCTTGTAAAGAAACTCCTCGATCTCACGCGGGAAAACATTCTCACCCCCGCGAATCAGCATGTCCTTCAGGCGGCCGGTGATCTTCGCGTAGCCTTGCTCGTCGAGCACGGCAAGATCGCCGGTGTGCATCCAGCCGTCGCTATCGATGGCGGCGCGCGTCTGCTCGGGATCGTCCCAATAGCCTTTCATCACTGAATAACCCCGAGTGCACAGCTCACCCTGCTCGCCGCGAGACACGCATCGCCCTTCCGCGTCGACGATCTTCACTTGCACATGCGGCAGGATTCGGCCGACCGTGCTCACGCGAACATCGATGGGATCGTCCACCGAGCTTTGGAAACTCACCGGGCTGGTTTCAGTCATTCCATAGGCAATCGTCACCTGAGACATATTCATCTGCTGGATCACGCGTTGCATGACCTCGATGGGACACGGCGCGCCAGCCATGATGCCGGTGCGCAGACTCGACAGGTCGTGCTGGGCGAACGTCGGATGTTCCAACTCGGCGATGAACATCGTCGGCACACCGAACAAAGAAGTGGCCGATTCCTTGGAGATCGCGCGCAACGTCGCCTCGGCGTCGAAACTTTCTCCCGGATAAATCATGGCGGCGCCATGCGTGACGGCACCCAGATTGCCCATGACCATGCCGAAGCAGTGATATAGCGGCACCGGAATGCACACCCGATCGACTTCGCTCAAGCGCATGGCGCGCGCCACGAAGTAACCGTTGTTGAGAATGTTCAGGTGGCTGAGCGTCGCGCCCTTCGGCAGGCCGGTCGTGCCACTGGTGAATTGAATGTTGATCGGGTCTTCCGGCTGCAGTCGATCCTGAAGCGCCTCCAGCTTCGCGAGCGCACTGCTGCTGGTGAGCTCCGACACATAATCCCAATCGATGAAACCGGGCTCGTGCCCGCCCTCGATGCGAATGATGAAGCGCAACGCCGGGAGTCGATTGCACGTCAATGCGGCTTCGCCCAGAGCCAGCTCCGGCGCCAGCGAGCGCAACATCGCGAGGTAGTCCGTGCTCTTGAACCGATCCGCAGTAATCAACGCGCTGCATCCCACTTTAGTCAGCGCATATTCCAATTCGTTGATGCGATAAGCCGGATTGATGTTCACCAGGATCAAGCCCGCTTTCGCCGTCGCGAACTGCGCGACGACCCATTGCGCACAGTTCGGCGCCCAGATGCCGATGCGGTCGCCTGGGTTCAGGCCCAGCTCGATCAGTCCGGCCGCAAATCGGTCGACCTGACGCTTCAGCTCCGCATAGTTCCAGTGAATGTTTTGATGGCAAACGACCAGGGCTTCGCGCTCTCCCCAACGCTCGGCCGCCTCGTCGAACGCTGCCCCCAACGTCGAATACTTCAAGGCGACTTCGCTCGCCCCATGCACGAAGCTCAACATGATTATTTCTCCGCCAGTAGCTCACGCGCTCGCACTAGAGCTGGATGAACCGCATCCACAGTGTTCGCTAACTGATCCGTTGCCGATGCGAACGCATCGTGCGCAGGCGCCAACTCACCCTTCGCTCGCAACGCCCTGCCTATCACCAGCCACGCACGGCCTGCATTGTGGGAATACGGCAGTCCGCCTCGCCGTGAGACTGCGCCATCGAGAGCTGCTCGGGCCGTGACAAGCGCAGCCGTTGCATCGCCTGCCAGCAGCTCTGCCTCGGCTTTGTTCAACAGAACCTCATCCTTCCACACACTATTTTTGCCCGCTCCCAGGACTGCATCGAACAAAGCCCGGGCGCGACCAAAGTCACCTTCAGCGGCAGCGAGCCGACCTTGCACGATATCTCGCCTCGCCGCCATTGCGGCATACGAAGAGATGGACTCGCCCAATCGCTCGTCGAGTTCGCGGAGATATCGGACGGCGGCGGACCGATCGCCGATCTGTTCCGACACGCCAGCCAGTGCGGCCAATGCCAATCCCTCGGCCGCGACATTGTTTGTCTGCCGCCCAAGCTGCAGAGACTGCTCGTAGCCCGCCTTGGCTTCCGCAAATCTTCCGATGCCCTCCAGCGCACGAGCACGATTGAAGATCAGCGCCGGAGGTGGCGAGCCATCGGGGTCTCGCGCTTCCAGAATGCCCAGAATTCGCTCGTAGATCTCCAGCGCCCGCTTCGGTACGCCGCTGCTGGTGCTGACCAGTCCCCAGTTGTTGAGCATCATCAGCGCATTGGGACTGTGCTCGCGCCCGACCTCGATATATTTCTGCAACGCCAGGCCGTAGTAGCGATTCGCCTGTGCGTTGTCTCTACTCAGCCGATATCCGTAGCCGATGGTGCCCAACAGCTCCGCTTCGTCGGCAGGCGAGCTGTGCGCGCCGCTGCGAAAGCGCTCCAGCGCCTGCAACCCGTAGCGCAAGGTTCCATCGGCATCGCCAGCTCGCAAGGAAACATTGGCAATGCTGTTGAGACAAAAGGACGCGGTTTCCGGATCCGAATCCAAATGGGCGAGCTCGCGTTCGATGTTTTCCAGCGCGGCTTCCATCCGCCCGCCGTCGCCGATCATCATCGCGTGCAAGCAAGTCAGGCGCGATTTCAGCTGAGCATCGGTCGCGTTCTCCACCAGGCTCAGCGCATGCTCCAGCACTTGCACCGACTTGCCGCTGTCGCCGGCGGCAATGTATAGAGTCGCAATCATTTCCAGGACAGCGGCCCGATCGTCCTCATCGCCCACGGTCCCCGTCTTCGCAAGATTCTCGCTGCGCACGAGCATCTGTTTGACCGTCACAGGTTTGTCCGAAGATGCGGCTTCACCGATCAGCATGCTGGTGAAGTCGTTGATGGCACGATTGCGGGACGCTAACGCGAGTGCACGATCGCGTTGCTGGGCTACTTCGCGAGCTTGCCACGCCGTTGTGCCTGCGCCGGCAACGATCGAGAGCGATGTCACAACCGCCGCAGCAACCTGCCACTTGTGACGCGACACAAACCGACGTGCGCGATACCAGGAGCTGTCGGGACGCGCATTGACAGGAAGGTTCGCCAGATAGTTACGAATGTCCCGCGCGAACGCATCCACCGAAGGATAGCGCTGGTCCGGCACCTTCTTCAGTGCCTTGAGAACGACTGTTTCGAGATCACCCCGTAGCATCTGCGCCAGCTTGCGTGGCGTTGTGCGCCGAGCTGCCGCTCTCGTCTCCATTGTTACAAGCTGGCTGGGTCGGGGCGGATCTTGCGTGAGGATGGCTTCCTCCAGCGCACGCCGAGAGTTGTATTGCGACCCGAACGGCCGCTCACCGACGAGCAACTCGAACAGCACCACGCCTAGCGAGTAAACATCTGTCATCGCACAGAGCGCACTTCCGGAGATCTGCTCGGGCGAGGCGTAGCCTGGAGTTAGCATCCGGCCCGCCATCTCCGTCTGCAGAGCATCGGCGGACACTTCCGGCGACAGCAATTTGGCAATGCCGAAGTCGAGCAATACCACCCTGCCCTCGGCCGTGACTTGAATGTTCGACGGCTTCAGATCCCGATGCAGCACCAGGTGCGAATGCGCGAACCCAACCGCGCCGAGCACCTGAAGAAACAAACCCAATCGCTCGCGAACCGTCAGTGTGTTCGAGTCGCAATGCAGAGTGAGCGGCGTGCCACTCACATACTCCATTGCCAGATACGGCTGCTCGAACGCTCCCACGCCCGCGTCATACAGCCTCGCGATATTCGGATGAGTCAGGGCGGCGAGAATCTCGCGTTCGCGCTTGAAACGTTCGACCATTCGCGCGTGCGGCGGGCCGGCGAATGGCAACTTTACTGCCACCTCACGACTGAAATGACCATCGCAGCGTTCTGCGAGCCACACACAGCTCATGCCACCCTGACCGACCTCACGCAGCAACCGATACTGGCCAAGCACCGCTCCCGCGACAATGCCAGTTTGCTCCGGTCTCTCCGCGACCTTGCGATCTTTCAGCGCGAGTTCGAGCGCCGGCAAAATCGTATCCAGACTAGACACACACAGCGGCGTGCCCGACATGAAGCTGCGTTCGTTCAGCGCATCTCGCTCCGCCAGCAGCTCTCGTAGCGAGCTTGCCAGCTTGGCTTGCGTGGCAGCCAGCCGATCCAGCCAGGCGCCGAGCTCGTCCGACTCCAGTTCCAATGCCTGGTCCAGGTAAGGAACGATGCTGGCCCAGGATGCGAAGTCGACGCTCATGGCCTTACGAGAACTGCTGCGAATTCGACGACGGGCCGCTGATCATGCGATTGAGCAGGATTCGAGCTTTGTCCCAATCGCGCAGCACAGTGCGCTCCGAAACGTTCCATAGCTGCGCGATGTCGCGAAAGTTGAAGCCGCAGAAGAACTTCAGGTCGACGCACTGGGCGAGCCGCTGATCCATGGCGGCGAGTGCTTCGAGCGCATCTCGCAGCCGATCCACTTCGATGTCGCTTCGACAGTCGATCTGCAGTTCGCCGGTCAGCGAGGTGATCTCGAACTGGCAGCCGCGTTTCTGCCGGTTCGCTCGCCGCAGATGATCGATGACCAGGCCTCGCATCGCGCGCGCGGCGTATGCCATGAAACGCGGGCGATCCGGGAACTCCGCCGATTCACGCTGCGATATGTTCAGAAACGTCTCGTGCAGCAATGTCGTCGGGCTCAACGCCGAGGCCGCGTTACGATTCAGTTCGCGAACGGCAATGCCACGCAGCTCGTCGTAAAAGCGTGAGAAGAATTCATCTCCCGATTTTTCCTCGATTGCCATGTCCGGCCTCCGCCCTCAGGCGCACGTCAAAAGTGATATCGACACTCCGACTCGAAAAATGACACAACTCTTACGTCGCTATCGTCTCAGGGCTCACGTCCCGCACGACGAGCGCTGAGATCGACCTGCCTCATCTGCGTGTTCAGTACGTTCAGCATGTGCACGAACATCACCTTGTCGTCGAAGCGAATGCCTTGCAGTGCCTGGCGATAGAACTCGTAGATCTTCGGCTGCAGACCGGTCCAGAAGCTCCGGCCCTTGGCCGTGAGTACCACGCGGCGAGCTCTTCGGTCGGCTGCATCGGCAACTCGCTGCACGTGACTGTCCCGTTCGAGACGTTTGAGCACGCCGTCGAGGTTCTGCCGGCTGACGAACAGATATTCGGCCAGCTCCGAGAAGGACATTCCGCTTTTCGCTTGCGGCCGCGACAGTGCACCGAGCACGGCCCACTGCACCGTAGTGATGCCGAGCTCCTTGCGAGTTTGCGAGTCGAGCGTATTGCCGACCTGAAACAGCCGGAAGAACAGGCGATTGTGAATCGCCGACGCCGACTGCTGGTCGCTGGGTTCGCTGGTCTTGGCATTCATGGCGGCAGTGTACTTTCTATTTTTGTGTATATCTATTGATCTAATTCCATAGCTGGAACCGGAAATAACAGCTGATTAATTGCCGTTTCCTTTATGACTTTGGTGTTAACTGTATCAACATCTTGACCTATTTCGTGCGCGCCTCCTATGATCGATTCATGCATCGCTCGTACGAGAGGCGCCAGGTGATCGGACTTCGCGGCAAAGTTGCGTTACTCACCGGTGCGGCCGGCGGCATCGGTCGCGCGATCTGTGCGCGCTTCATACAAGAAGGTAGTCACGTCGTCGCCGCCGACATCGACGCGGATTCGTTACGCAGGCTGACTGATGAGATCGGCCGCGGCAGCGATCAATTGCACCCGCTGCTTCTGGACATCACCGACTTCACAGCGGTCGCCGCTGCTATTGCCAACGTCATAGATAGGTTCGGACGCATCGATATCCTGGTCAACAATGCGGGCTGGGATAGCGCCGCACCGTTCATCGAGACCGCGCCCGAGTTCTGGGACAAGGTGATCGCGATCAACCTCAAAGGTCCTTTGAACATTCACAACACAGTGCTGCCGCATATGATCGGCGCCGGCCAGGGCAAAGTGGTCAACATCGCATCGGATGCCGGCCGTGTCGGCTCGTCCGGCGAATCGGTTTATTCCGCGTGCAAAGGCGGCGTGATTGCGCTGACCAAGAGCCTGGCCCGCGAATGCGCGAGAAACAACATCACGCTCAACGTCGTCTGCCCCGGCCCCACGGATACACCACTGCTACGCTCGTTCGCCGGCTCTGGAGAATATGCCGTGAGGATTCACGACGCGTTGAAGCGAGCGATTCCGATGCAGCGACTCGGGCAACCGAACGATGTGCCCGGAATGATTGCATTCCTTTCCAGCGACGATGCCGGCTTCATCACCGGGCAGGTCATCAGCGTGTCCGGCGGCCTGACCATGCATGGATGAGCGCGTCATGACTTACCAGGACATCATCTATGAGATTCGTGGCACAGCGGCTTGGATCACGATCAACCGGCCGGAGAAGCTTAATGCGTTTCGCGCTCTCACGTGCGAGGAGCTCATCCACGCCATCGATCGGGCCGGTTACGACAAGTCGATCGCTGTAATCGTACTGACCGGTGCCGGCGAGCGAGCCTTTTGCACGGGAGGCGATCAGTCCGCTCATACATCGGGCGGTTATGACGGCCGGGGAACGATTGGATTGCCGATCGAGCAACTGCAAAGTGTCATCCGCGATGTGCCGAAGCCTGTCATTGCACGCGTGAATGGCTTTGCCATCGGCGGCGGCAATGTGCTGGTGACGTGTTGTGACCTGGCTATCGCCGCTACCAGCGCGAGCTTCGGTCAAGTCGGCCCGCGAGTCGGCTCCGTGGATCCTGGATTTGGCACCGCCCTGCTCGCTCGTATCGTTGGCGAAAAGAAGGCGCGCGAGATGTGGTTTCTTTGTCGCCGCTACAGCGCCGAGCAAGCCTTGCAAATGGGCCTGGTCAACGCCGTCGTCCCGGACGTTGAGCTCGACGCCGAAGTCGAACGCTGGTGTGCGCAGATCGAAGCCCTGAGTCCAACGGCAATCGCCATCGCGAAACGATCGTTCAATCTGGACTCGGAATCGATTCGTGGAATCTCCGCGATGGGCATGCAGGCGCTGAGCTTGTTCTATGACACAGACGAGTCTCGTGAAGGTGTGCAAGCCTTTCTCGAAAAACGCGCGCCTCGCTTTCGCGAGCCAACAAAGCGGCCATGAGAACATGAACAGGAGTTTCGACGAACGCATCCTGGACGTGCGACAGGTCAGCCTTGCCTTGGGCGGCACGATGTCGCCCGCCGCAAGCGCTGGCTTGCATGAGAGCTCTGCAAGCCAGGCTGCGTCCACCGCGGCGATTACTTCGGAGTCGAGCTGCCATCGAAGCGGTAGTTCACCTCAAGGCCGTAAACGCGACCTTTCACGAGCGGCCGGTAGGATCCGAACACTTTTGGGTCGGTGCTGCCGACCACACCGGAATACACTGCACCGGCAAACGGCGACTCGTTGCCTTCCATGACTTGATTGGTGAGGTTCTTGCCGAACAAGCCGACGCTCAGGCGCTCGTCCCAAAGCGACAACGTCGCGCTGGCATCCAGCATGTTCACGCTGTTGAGGACACCGCGATTGTTGTCGTTGAACGGGGCACCGTCGCGGTGATTGAAGTTCACGCGCATGTCGAGCCCATTGCCCGCCGCGAACGGAATGTCGTAGTTCGCGCCCACGCCCCAGGTGAGCTTTGCAAGCCGCGGGATCCGGAGCTTTTCGTCCACGCTATTTATGATCCCATCACCGTTGATATCGAAGCGCAGCGAACCCGGAACATAGTTTCCGTCGACGTAACCGACATTACCAGTGAACAACAGCTGCGGTGTCACAGAGGCCAGCACCTCAAACTCGGCGCCCTTGATGATCGCATCCGCTGTATTTCGAATGGATTGCCCGATTCCCCCACCGCCCGCCCCCGTGGGCACGTTGATCTCACGCTGCATCTTGGTGATCTCGTTATAGAAGAAGGCGGTGTTGGTACGCAGCCGGCCATCGAGCCAATCGATCTTCGAGCCCAGCTCATAACTTCTTTGCTCTTCGGGATCGAACGGACCCGGCTTCACGCCGGCCAAAGCATTGCGCAGGTTATAACCGCCACTGCGAAAACCTTCCGTGGCGAAGGCATAGATCTGCGCGTCGTCTCGAATGAAGTATTGCAGGCCGATTTTCGGCGTGAGATCGCTCCATTGTTTGGAGCCGCGATCGCCCGCGCCCGGAAAGCTCAGAGTGCAGGTCGTGGGACTCACGCCGCGACGAAACCCCAGCCCCGGACATGGATCTCGACCGTTAGCAGCAGTGCCGAAATCGGCAACTCGCGCCTGCTTCTCTTCTTCGCTATACCGAGCCCCGAGGTTCAAGATCATATGCCCGGTAAGATCGATGTCCACCGATGCAAAGACCGCTCGTGTCGTCGAGTCTTGAACGCCGCCCAGATGCCCGACTGTCGTCGGAATAACACGCGGGTCCGTGACCGAAGTGGGAACAAGGCGCGCTTCGAGGTACTCGATATCTTGAGTGAACCAATAAAGCCCCGTGGTCAGCTTCACTCGCTCGAAGTTAGCGGCGTAACGCAGCTCGTCGCTGAACTGCTCCTGATCCACCTGAAACAACCAATGCAAGATCGGCAGCGGCCGTCCGTCCAGGTCCGTGAGCGAGTCTTCGGTAAACGTGCGCCAGCCGAACACATTGGTCAAAGTGCCGGGGCCGATATCGACATTCAGGTCGGCCACCGTCATGTCCCATGCGCCGATGCTGAAGCCCTCCTCGTCGATGTTGAACGAGAAGCTGTGACGATCGTGGAACCCTTCGAACGCGCCCAGACCCGGCCCGCGGTTCTGCGACGCCGAGCTTTGCGAGTCGTACTCGCCGTGCTCGTAGCGCAACGTCAACTCGACCGCGTCCGTCGGTCGCCAGCTCAGCGAAGGTTTGATCGTCCAGGTCTCGGATTTGCCGAAATCCTTGCCGTTGAATTCGTTCTTGAACCAGCCTTGATCGTCGTTGTAGTAACCGCTGATCCGGGCACTCAACACGTCGTCTATCAACGGACCGGACAACGTCGCGGCCACGACCGAATCCAGCTTGTGCGTCGTCGAGACCTTGAGCTTGCTTTCAAATTTGTCCGACGGCTTATTACTATTGATGACAATGGCACCGCCCGTCACATTACGCCCGAACAACAATCCCTGCGGACCGCGCAGCACCTCAACACTGGCAGTATCGAAGAAGTCGAAGAGCACGCCGGAGTTGATGCCCAGGTAAACACCGTCGTAGAACATGCCGACGGTCGGTTCGATGGAAGCAATGGAGCTATTGACGCCCACCCCACGAATCGTGAAGTTGGCAGTCGCCTTCTGCGAGCCGATGCTATCGAGCTGCACATTGGGCATCCGCACGGTCAGCGACTGCAGGCTCGCTGTGAAACCTTCCTTCAGCTCCCTGCCGCTGAAGGCCGTGACCGCCACTGGAACATCCTGGATGGCAACCGCATCGACTTGTTTTGTCGATGTCACCATCACCTCTTCCAATGTTCCCTCGTGGCCGGTAGAAGCGCTTTGCGCGAACGTAACCAGGGGCGCGGTCAATCCCGCGACCAACAAATGCCGATGTGATCTGAACATGATATCTCTCGCATTCACATACCTGTCCGAGATATCGATGTCCGCTCGCGGTACCTGACACCCTCGCGGATCGATGTGTAGTGTCAGGAACCGATTGCAAACGGCGATTGCAGAGTCGATGTTAGAAAGGATTTGCGATGCCCGACCGCCTTCGATCCGTTCTTCTCGATCCCATCCGCGTGGGCTCCGTGACATTGCCCAGCCGGATCGTCATGGGATCGATGCATACGGGTCTTGAATGTCGTCCCAAGCGCTTCGAGCAACTCGGTGGCTTCTATGCCGAACGTGCCAAGGGCGGCGCGCAGATTCTGCATGCGGGCCGCTATGGTTATCATCCCGCCATCGTTGCGCCGTCATCCCTCAAGTCGCCGCTCAATCGCTGGAGCTCGCTACCTGAAGGCCGACCACGCTGGGCTGCACATTGAGTTGGCGGATCGCGATCACGTCTTGCCCGCCGACACCATCGTTGTCTGCGCGGGACAGGAGTCGAATCGCACGCTCGCCGATGACATCGCAGCGAGTGGCCAAACAGTGCACGTGATCGGCGGTGCCCGACTCGCAGGCGAGCTCGATGCCAAACGCGCGATCTACGAAGGCGCGATTCTCGGCAACCGGCTCTGACCGCTCACGAACACGCGATTGTGACTTCCGCCGAGAAGTTTCGGCCGAACCGAGCATTGGGGCGAGCGAAGATCAAGATCTCCCCCACCACCCGACAGTCGTAAAGCTGGTAGTAGCTTGCGGTCTCCGCAGCGTCCCACATCGCACTTTGTATCGCGACGTCGGCAGTCGGTCCGTAGCCGCCGCCCGTAAAGGTCGTCGGGCTGAACGGCGAGCTGGTTGCCGGAGATGAAACAACGAAGCTCAGCAGTGTCGCAGCGATAACCAACAAACCACGGCGGAAGTAGAGAGCGCAGTGTACGTCCATGAGTTGCCTCCTGTTGCCCGTGAGTGAGTTCCTTTAGAGCGTGAAAATGTTCACCCAGGTCTGTTTTTACCTGCAAGCTCAGCTATCCATCGAGATGCCGACAACGTCGCCCGACGAGTCGAACTCCACGGCAAGAATGTACTGCGTGGCGTCCGGGTCCAGCGAGTAGTCGAACACGGCCACGTAATCTTCCGACTCCGGATAGAGACCGATCCTTTGTAAATGCAGACTACGGAGCAGATGCTCCACCCCAAGCCTGCTGGCATCTTGAGAGCCAAAGTACTTCAGTCGCTCGTCGGCGCTGAACTCCTCCGCGTGATGACTGAGATACAAAGCGCTCGATCCGTCCGGATCCGAAGCGAAGTCCGCTGCTATTGCCTTCCGGGCTGCGGACTCGAAAGCATCGACCTGCTCTACAAACTGTTTGACGCGATCGAAGCCCTGCTTCGTCATCTTACCCTCATCGACATTGAAGTCGACCTCGACGGTTCGGCCCGCACGAGATAAAGAGAATTCCCAGTAGCCGTCCGCGTTGGACGGGAAATCGACGCGACCGATCGGACTCAGCTCGAATGACGGCATCGTTTACTCCAAAGGCTCTTCATACGGAACGGGAACCAGCTTCTCGTTTTCATCGCGTGCGAATGCGCTACCGGGCGGTGCATCCAGGAATGGAACAATGTCTGGGCTGTAGTTCGCTATGGTGTTCACGTCATAGATAGCGTGGTTGTTCGGGTCGTCCATGTACTCCTGCGACTCTTCCCCGGACATGAAACACCAGCCGCTGTCGTACGGACGATTCGTGGCCTCCCGTACCATGTACCCGACCCGCTTGCCTTGCACCGTGATCATGTCGGTCGCAATACAGCCGCCATGGCCGGTGGCGAGCGGCCGCAGCTCGCCACCCGCTAGTGCGAACTTTTTCGTCTGCATACACAGAGACTCGCTAGCAAAAGCAAGCCCGCAGCATGTCACACTCGCGACAAATCCGCGTGGGATTATCCATGGCACTTGGGTGCCCGACGCAAGTGTGGCCGCGTTGCTGAGGTAGCGTCAGAACGTTCGGAACCGTCACGATCCCGGCGGCACCACAATGCGACCGAGACGATGGATGCCGTCCGAGCTTTCAGAAATATCCACGACGACGGTTCCCCAACGAGCGCTGCCAGGCCGAATTTCATATTTCGCCGGCTTGAGATCAGGCACATTGAACGCGCCGTTCCTTCCGGTGAAGGTTTCGAGCGGCGGCTCGCCGGTTGAATCGACACGTCGGATCTCGACCGGCAAATAGGCGATGGGCGCGCCGAGGTCGTCGACAAGGCGGCCGATGGCGACGATATGCGGTTCCTTGCCCACCTTCAGCAACACGCCGCTCTTATAAGTGGGCGCGAGTTGGAAAGTCATTTTGTCCGGCGTGGCACCGAGCGGTGGGTCCACCGGTTCGACGCGCACGTTGCGGACTCGATAGCTGGACAGATCGGTGAGCACCGCGGGGCTCAACCAAGCAGAGTGCGCACGACTTCCGCCGCGGCTGTCGGGATCCACTTTCATGGCGACTTCTTCCAAGCCTTGCTTGCCGGTGACGATGGCGAAGTTTTCTCTGACGGGTCGCGACAGAGCGAATGTGCCATCGGCGAAAGCGAGCGAGCTTTGCAGGCGCACCGTCGCGTCCTCGCGCAGATTGGACTCTCCCTTCGGGAGATCCATGTCACTGCGAAGATATGAAGCTTCCACGAGACCCTGATTGCCCCAGTAGCCACCGCCGCCTTGATACTCGTGACTGCCCTCCCCGTTTCTCGCCTGCGCGAATGCGTAGGGCGTCGAGAGGCGGCTGCGTCCCGTTGAATTCCATTGCGCACTCACACGATCGCTTTCCAACTCTTTCGTCGCGGAGTAGCTGCCGCTCGGATGAGTGAAATTCACGCTCAGGCCGAACAGCACTTCGGTGTCCAGCTCGGAATTCAGTGTGCGACCGCGACGGACTGAAAAGCTGCCGGTGACGTAACGACTCCATCGGCGATACAGCGTCGCAGATCCTCCATACACATCTCGACCGTCCAACTCGCGTGCGCCGAAGTAGTTGGCGCTCAATCTGCCGGTCCAACCGCGCTGTATGGGGATAGCGACCGACGCCTGGAAATTCAGCGCGTCGCGTAGTTCGACAAGCAAACCGTCTGTGGTATTGAAGCGCTTGCCGAGATATTCGACGGAGAGATACGACTGCGGACCATGGTGGACCGCGCTCGTCGTTAAAGAGATTTTCGCCGCTCCCCCTGATTCGCCGTCGCGCGTTCGGCTGACTCCAGTATTCAGTTGCAGCGTTCCGATCGGCAAAGCATGCAGCGCCTGAACGCCGAGCAATTTTCGTTCTTCAAGTGCCTGCCCGTACAGACCCAACGTCGTCGCCTCCGTCACGCCGCGGAGGTACGAGCCGGAGAACACCGGCCGGCTCGTGTCGTAGCGATATGAGCCATCGTGCAGCTCTCGCTCGAATCCGACATTCCACGAGTACAAGTTCAAGCCTTTCTCCAGCAGCGCGGGATCGTGGATCAGCGAAAAGTTCAGTACCTCTCGCCGGCCGGCACTGTCGTCGATGACGACCTCGATATCGTTATGACCCACCGCCGGCGTGAATCGGCGCAAGTCGTGCACGCCCGCCGGCAGTTGCAGCGTGCTGATCAACGAATCGTTCATGAAGATCTTCACTTCGGCCGGCCGTTCGAGCTCGAACGAAAACTCACCAGCCCAATACGTGAGCATCTGCGGCTGCAACGAGAAGTCAGTCGACACGCCAATGCCGGCGGCGGGCACGGGCGACTGATAGCCGACGACGGGATAACTTAGATCTCCGGCCGTGAGCCGCAACGCACGTCGCGGCAAGTCATAAACCAGCCGCACGTCGCCACGATCCAGAGCCGTAGTCTCGCTCACGTCGCCGAATGCGGACCCTTCCAACACCACGCCGTTGAGATTGAGCGCACCGTCGAGTGCCAGGCCCCACTGCTGCATGTCGCGCAGGCCGTTGGTTTTCCGGTCGGTACCCTTGAGATTGAAGTTGAGAAAGCTGGAAACTGTTGCGGGCCTGACCGCTTCCACAGCCAATGGATCGAGCGGCGGCGGACTGACATACAGAGTTTTGGAAGCGCGCATCGCAGGCGCAGTCGTCAATAGATATTCGAATGCGCGAGCATCGAAGGCGGTCGTCAGTCCTGCCTCTTCAATGGCCGCACGATCCAGAAAGCCGCGGCTGTCGATCTGCTGCTGGAGTTGCGACACCAGTTCGGGCCGCAACACGTGCGACAACAATACGGTGAGCCGCTTGCCTTCCAGCGAAATACCCTGGCCGTCGGGCGACAGCAACGCCCGTATCTTCTCGCGCACGGCGCCGTCGATCACGACGATAACGTAACTGTCGACTGGAATCGGTGGCGGCGGACGTTTGAAAATTTCCCGGAACAGTTCGTCGCGCGTCCTGGCATCGGGCGCTGCACCCGATGCCACAACGGCATGAAGCCACAGCGCGGACAATAGCCAGCGGCAGGAAACAATCTGACGCCGCATGACCTGCAATCGCGCTATTCGGACGACACGACAACACGCACCGGGCCATCAGGCAGACCTGCGGGCCAGGGTATCAGCAGGTGCCGCCGGCCTCCAGCCAGCAAC
>Ga0247784_1000075_pt1 | contig 35528 bp, 35 predicted proteins | sample UWRJL169409R5_FD_179909 | JGI IMG/M metagenome (GOLD analysis project Ga0247784, IMG submission 179909) | Plant litter microbial communities from Arlington Agricultural Research Station in Wisconsin, United States - UWRJ-L169-409R-5 | ecosystem: Environmental > Terrestrial > Plant litter >...
CTGGTCTATCGCGGGCTGTGGCGCGAGGCGCTCGACCGCCTGCACATGACCAACAACTTTCCAGAGTTCACCGGGCGCGTCTGTCCGGCGCCGTGCGAAGGTTCGTGCGTGCTCGGCATCAACAATCCTCCGGTCACTATCAAGACAATCGAGAACGCCATTGTTGACCGCGGTTGGGAAGAAGGCTGGGTTCTGCCCGAACCGCCCAAGACTCGCACCGGCAAGAAAGTTGCCGTCATCGGCTCGGGTCCTGCAGGTCTCGCTGCTGCAGCTCAGTTGAACAAAGCCGGTCACACCGTGACTGTGCTGGAGCGTGCCGATCGCCCGGGTGGTCTGCTCATGTACGGCATTCCGAACATGAAGCTCGACAAGAAAGAGGTGGTCGAGCGTCGTTTGAAATTGATGGAGCAGGAAGGCATCAAGTTCATTTGCAACGCCAACGTCGGCGACAACGTCGAGCCGCAGCTACTGCTTCGTGACTTCGATGCCATCGTCATCTGCACCGGCGCCACGCAGCCTCGTGATTTGCCGGTTGAGGGGCGCGCGCTTAAGGGCGTGCACTTCGCGATGGAATATCTCACTGCGAGCACGCAGTCGTTGCTCAACGGTGGCGCGGATCACAGCCCGATTCATGCTCGCGGCAAAGATGTGCTCGTGATCGGCGGTGGCGACACCGGCACCGACTGCGTCGCGACCGCCATGCGCCACGGCTGCAAGAGTCTCACTCAGTTGGAAATTATGGCGCAGCCGCCGATGGATCGCGCCGACGACAACCCGTGGCCGGAGTGGCCGAAGGTCTACAAGCTCGACTACGGCCAGGAAGAAGCTTCAGCGAAGTTCGGCTCCGACCCGCGTCGTTATCTCACGACCGTGAAGCGCTTCGGTAGCGATGAAAACGGCGCTGTGAAGGAAGTCGTCACCGTACAGATCGAATGGCAAAAGAACGACAAGGGCGGTTTCGCTCCGGTCGAAGTTGCCGGCACCGAGAAGATCTATCCGGCTCAGCTGGTTCTGCTGGCGATGGGCTTCCTCGGCCCCGAGCAGATGCTACTCAAGGACCTCGCCGTCGAGACCGACCCTCGCAGCAACGTCAAAGCCGATCACGGCAAGTTCAGCACCAGCCTGAAAGGTGTGTTCGCCGCCGGCGACTGTCGTCGCGGTCAAAGCTTGATCGTGTGGGCGATCAACGAGGGTCGCGGCGCCGCTCGTGAGTGCGATCGTTATTTGATGGGGACGACGGAGCTTCCGTAATTCAGTGTCCGGGCCGCTTCGTTCTATTCGAGGCGGCCCGTCTCTTCGAGAAGTTGGTCGATTGACCGGACGACGAGGTCGGCTTCGGTGCTCTCGCTCTCCGGCCCGACGAAGACCGTACTAAAGCCCAGCTTTCTGGCTGGCTGAATGTCTCGTTCGATCGAATCCCCGACGAATAGCGACCGCGATGGCTGCACGCCCATCTGTTCCAGCGCGGTCAGGAACAAGCGAGGCGAGGGCTTTACCGCGCCGATCGACGACGAGAAGATCCGGCAGAGAAAGACGCTGGACAGTCCACGCCGCGCAAACTCCTCATCCCAAGCTTCTGCTGGCGCCCAAACATTGCTGACGACCGCAAGGGAATGCGTGTGGGAAAGAGCCTGGAGCGTTGTGACAGCCCACGAGGGCACTCGACCCACTTCGTGGGCGGCAATGACATTGGCGATATCAAGCGCATCCTGCCCGTCCAATCGACCATAGGTGGAAACAGCGTCGAGCAGCGTGGGGAATGTATCGAACCGCTTCGGGTCGTTGTAGTCGCGCTGGAGGCAGGCACAGATTTGCATGACGCGGTCTTGAACTTCCTCACAGGTCAGTCGACCGCCGCCGAGAGCTCTGTAAGTCGCAAAGAAGTCTTCCCCGGGCCCCAGGCGATCGTGGCCGAACATGAAAGTGCCATTCATGTCGAAGAAGATGGCCTGGAAGCGATCGACGAAACGCATACAGAGTGTGGAGACGTTGCCGTCAGATCCACCCAGCTTCCTTCGCCGCTCCCCACGCCAGCGCCAGCGCCAGCACACCGTAGAGAAACCATTTCCGGTTGCGCCTCACCGACGCACAGCGATTACAGAGAAATTTTAGATTCGCGTCGCCCGCGGAGTTGCGGATGCCATCGGCGATGCTGCCGGCGAGGCCGAAGCTCTCGCGGACGGCAAGCAAGCCTTCCTCAGGTTCGAACCATTGCGTGCAACGCATGCACACACGGTGCCTGGAAGGGTCTGGCAATCCTTCGACGGGCATGTGGAACCTCCTCAGGCCGCTGCGACCGCCTCGATCTCAAGCTTCCATTTCGTTTCCAGCAGCTGACAGCAGACAACCGTGGACGCGACCCGGTGAGAGCCGAGCTGCTTGGCCCGCATGAGCGCATTGGCCTCGTCGAATTTCGGATCTGCGAGATACGTGCGTAGCGAGACGAGGTTGGTCATCTCCATGCCGGCCGAAGTCAGGATGGTACGGATGTGTTGCCAGATCAGCTCGGCCTGTTCCTCGAACGACTCCGGCATCGACGTGCCATCCTGCTGGTAGCCGTTGAGCCCGCTGATAAACAACAGCCTCGACCCACCGACGATCTCCGTAGCATGGACATAGCCTCGGTACGGTGGAAACAGATCGGCAGGATTGTGATGTATCAATGTCACGTCGACCTCCCTTCACATCACAGACGGCGCCCGCCTCGCGGCGGGCACCTTGGACTACTCAGCGCTCGTAGTAATGCCGGTCGGAGCCATCGAACTCACCGGACAACATACAGCACTTCTTGAAACAACCTCCCGGAGCGGCACGGGCACGGGTCGTTGCGGCCCAGCTTCTCGAATCAACTCCTTGTTCCCATGCACGACGCGCTGTCCTCGCTGGACGCGCTGTTCCGAAGGGTAGCCGCGGCGACGTTTACTGGTGGGCTCGAAAGCAGACGTCGATGAGGGCGTGTTTGGTTTTCATGACACTTCTCCTTATGTGTGCCTTACGGCGCGGGGATTGTACGTCACGGCGTCCGCTTTGCTAATGGCTGCAATGTTGCGACTCGCAAGGAATACCGTCGTTGTCGCCGTCCATCTTCGTGCCTGCGCAGTTCCGCAGATAGAACATCGCCTCCTCGCAGGAAGCCATCTCGGAACAGTGAGTTTTACCCTCGCAGCGGAACGCCGGAGGGCGCTCCACGAACAAAGCCTCGCTTTTTGCAGCGCCCGGGAGGGCAGGATCGCCAGCCCGCTGCTTGTTCGAGTACCACGCGACTGCCGCGACTATGGCTCCCAGCAGAATGACATTCTTCAGTGTCATAGCGGCTCCCCGATTGTACTTATCGTTCTTGTAGTGACACCCCGCTTGACAACTATAACCTGCCGCGGCCGCCCTTTGTCACGCGCGGCGGCTGTTTGAACTGCCTCGGCCGACGGCGGTGATATTCGTCCATCGTCATCTGGTTGATTTCATCGACGCTCGGCATGCCTTTGACACGCATCCAGGTGACGACCGTGTATCGCCGGCCGGCCTTCACCGGCTTCACGCCGTGAATGTAGTTGTGATCGGAAGGGAAGCAGACGAGCGTGCCGGCTTCAGGCTTGATGAGCAGGTCCAGCTTTGGGAAGAACAGCTCGCCGCCCTTGAAGTCGTCGTTCAGGAAATAAACCACCGAGATGTCTCGATCCAGCGTTTTTTCCCACAGCTCCAGACCGTCCTCGTCGGTGTAGAGCGTCTCCGCATCCACATGCGGAATGTAATGACCCCCTTTGCCGTAGTGGAGCAACTGCAACGGTTCCCAGTCACGGATCTTGACGTCATAGAACGGCTCGACGAACGAACCAACGCCGGCTTTGGTGATACTGCGCAGCTTGCGAACGATCGTCGTTGTTTGATGCAGGTGATGCGTATCTCGAACGTCCTTGTTGACCACCCACTCCACCCCTTCCTCCGGCGCATCCTCCGCGAAGTTCGAGACTGCGGTCTGTTCCATCGGCGCCTGTTGTAAGTAACGCGTCAATGCCTCCAGGTCCGCCGGGGCGATGGCGTTTTTCTGGATCAGGATGTGGTCGCGTAACTTCATTGCAGTGGAGCCGCTCACTCGTCGTCCTGCGAATCGGCATCCTTGCGGAACAAGTATCGATGAAAGCGTTCCGGCGCATTGAGAAAATCGCGAGTGAGCTGGAAGTGCTCGGTGTCGCGATAGTTGACCTCACGCAGCTGGCCTTCCTCGATGCTGAGCACAGTCGCTCCCGGCAGCGTAAGCAGAATGGGCGAATGCGTGGCAATGACGAACTGCGCCACCTTCATCGATGCGAGTTGATGCAGGATGCTGAGGAACGTGAGCTGGCGTCCTGGCGACAGCGCAGCTTCCGGTTCGTCCAGCAGATACACGCCGTCTTCGACTCGGTTCTCGAATAGCGCGAGGAAACCTTCGCCATGCGACTGTTCGTGAAGCGATCGGCCTCCGTAGGCCGAGAACGTGCTACCCACCTCTTCAAGGTACGTCGCGAAGTTGAAGAAGGTCTCCGCGCGCAGAAAGAAACCATCGGATACGCGTTGGCGCCAGTTCAACGCCAGCGCTCGACCGAGGGCGTGACCATCCGCATCTTCGGTGTACGAATTGTCCCGGTTGCCTCCTTGCGCACCGAAGCCCAGCGCCCAGGCAAGCGCTTCGAGCAGCGTCGACTTTCCCGAGCCGTTCTCGCCGACCAGGAATGTGACTGGCGTCGTGAACTTGAGGTTCAGATCTTCTTTGATCAGTGGAATCGTAAAGGGATGGACGCCCGGCTGCACCTTCTCAGGCTTGAGCGAGACATGCGTGAGGAACGGGCTGCCTAGAATCCCATGCGACGCGCGAGGGGTCGACTTTCTTGGCATCGTAGCGCGGCTTCACGAAGTGAGGCGGAAGCCACGATAATATCGTAATCGTCGCTACGCTCGGTGTACTTTGCCGGGCGCCCACAGGAGTCGGTCGATCACCATGCCTCGCTATGTTGCATTTCTTCGCGGTGTCAGCCCCATGAATGCGAAGATGCCGGAACTGAAGCGCGCCTTCGAGAGCGCGGGCTTCACGAACGTGAGGACGCTTTTATCGAGCGGCAACGTCGTGTTCGACTCGCGTTCCAAGTCGGACGCATCGATTGCCCGGCAAGCGGAGAAGGCGATGAGCGAGCAGTTGGATCGCACATTCTTGACGATCGTGCGACCGTCCGCGGCGTTAAATGAGCTGATCGACGAGGATCCTTACGCCGAGTTTCGTGTATCGCCCAAGGCGAAACGCATCGTCACTTTCTTGCGCGAGCCTTTGAAAGCAAACCTCAAGCTTCCCATAGAAATCGACGGCGCTCGCATTCTCGCCATTCGCGATCGCGATGTGCTGTCGGCCTATATCCCGCTTGAGAACGACCCTGCGTTCATGCGGCTGCTCGAAAAAACATTCGGCAAAGACATCACGACTCGCACGTTGGATACAGTAAAGAAGTGCGCAGCCGCTTGAAGTAGCCAGCCTCAGCATCCAGCAGGCTTGAACACTCGTTCCGTCGATGCCGGATACTTCACCAACTTTTCCACCGGCCTCCTCGGCCGCCGCACTAACTCGCCTCCGCAGTTCGGGCACTTTCCACCCAGGCGATTCTCGGCACAGTTCGAACAGAAGGTACATTCGAACGTGCAAATGCGCGCCTCCGCCGACTCCGGCGGCAGATCGACGTTGCAACATTCGCAATTGGGTCTGAGCTGTAGCATTCGCGGACTCCGATACGGACTGACTAAGCTACACCCGATGCTTTAAGCGCGCCGCTGTGGCACGGACGAGAAGCGGACGGATTCAGACAGACAGTCGCGGCCTAATTAAAGCTCACCCAACTTTCTCGGGAAACAAGCCGGGCATCCACCGCGACGCCAACGCCGCTGGAAAGGTTAGCTGTAACGCTGCGCGGGGACTTTCGGAGGTCAGCACGCCCTTATCAAGCAACGCCGCGACGATTCGTCGTGCCTGCCGATCGCCCGTAACCACGACCGAAGCAATTTCGCCCCGTGGCAGCTCGCCCCTATAAAGCACAGCCTCTAATACATTGCCGGACCTTGGCGGCAGTTGGCCGAGGCGAATCTCTTCTTCAGCCCACATCAGAATCCGTGCACGCAGCCGATCCGGCTGAACCAATCCTTCCATGAAGCTGACCTGGTCGAGGCAGTTCTCCAAGAAAAAACGAGTGAAGGCGACTAACGATTCCTCGCTCAAATTGCCGCGGCCATCCAGATCGTTCCGGCGCGGCAGGTCGCAATTTGCCAGATGTCCCTTATAAGCAGCGACATTGCGGGCGAGCCCACGGGATATCGACCAAAGGGCTCCTGTATCCAAACTCTCAAGCAAAGTGGCATGCGACATCAATCTGGCAACGCGACCGTTGCCATCCAAGAACGGATGTATCCAGAGCAGGCGGTGATGAGCAGCAGCAGCCGAGAGGATTGCTTCCGTCTTGCCCAGCTTCGCATATGTTTGTTCGAACTGAGCCAGGAAGCGAGGCACAGCGCCAGGACTGATAGAGACGTGCTGGCCCACGCGCACATCGCGCACTCTCAACTCGCCAGGAACCAGCTTGGTGCGTTCACCTGTCTCGGGGTTCGTTACCCAAAGCAAGTCAGGTGGCAGGAGAGAGCAGAAACGCTGGTGAACTTCTTGCACCGCCGCGACGGTCGGCGCTCGCTTGGCGAGGTTGCCATCGTCAATCCACTGCTGAACGGCAACATGTGCTTTAGCCTCGATCTGCAGATCGCGTTTATGTGGATCCTGGCTGTAGTCGTTCTGGAGCGCGCGCTCGATATCGATGGGATGCGTGTTGTGGCCTTCGATCAGATTGCTGTAATAGCAATTCATCGAACGCACCAACGCGGCCAAGGCGGTGCACAGAGCTCCGGGCAGGCTGCGCCGAAAACCTGCTGAGCGAGCTGCCAATTCCAGAGCTAAATCTATGAGCTGGCTACGCTGATGGCTGCCTTCGCTGATCAGCAGCGGCATCATTGCGGAAATGCTTTCGCCGCGATCGATGGCCGCGCTTATGTCCGCCTCTTTGTCCGCTTTTGGGTTTCCCATAAGCCTATATACATCATAGGTTTATTATTTTCATCCGAAGCCTGGAGTCCGCTTCCATGTCCGCTTACTGTGCCGGCACACCCACCCGGCGCAGCCGGTGAATCAAGGTGCTGAGGCCCGTAGCGCCGAGCACCAGGGCCACACCAACCGCCATCTCAACGATAGTCGCCGCAAAGATCGCTTTCTGGTCCAGCCTGAGCGGGGTGGCGAGAGGCTCGCCATTACTCGCCAACATGATCCAATAGACGAGATCGGGAAGTGCGCGAGCGAGCGTGAAGATGCCCACTGCGACGAAACATAGAGCATGCCATTCGCCCAGCGGGGCGTCGGGGATGGACACGGGCGTTTTTCCAGACCGCAATAGCAGGCTTGCGAACGTCGAGGGGAACAGCCACAGCAATGCGCTGATCGCGAACTGAATACCTGACCATACGACGGTGGAGTAGGGCTCCATCTCGGTGTGCTCGAACGTCGCAAGGACGACGGGAATCTGCCCCAGTACGCTCAGTAGCCAGAACACTGCCAGCAGGCGAATCGCGACGATCAATAGTTGATGAGGCGTCAATGTCCTCTCCTGATGTATTCGAACCGCGATGCATAGGTGTTACGGATTTATCTCGATCGGCGTGCCAGCGTCGACCGCATTCCAGACCGCGTCCATGTCTGTGTTGCTGAGGGCAACACAACCGTCCGTCCAATCGAACAACTGAGCAATCGGCGAGAGCCAGGCGAGTCCGTTTCTCTGGCCATGGATCATGATCTGCCCGCCAGGGCGGACGCCACGGGATTTGGCAGAACTGAGATCCTGTGCACTTGGATAGGAAATGTGGATGGCCTTGTAGTAACGACTGCTCGGATTCTTCCAATCGAGCACGTAATGGCCTTCCGGAGTGCGTTCGTCGCCTTCCTGTTGTTTGTGTCCGCGAGGATTTCCGCCGAAGACGACGTTGAATGAGGCAAAGCGTTTGCCCGCACGCTGCAGGTAGAGCCGCGACTCCGCCTTACTCACGATCACGAGATCAGCCTTCTCGGCATGAGCAAGCGAAGCAATCGCGCACAAACCAAAGCTCAGCAGAATCCGTAGCCAGAGCGAGACCTTCATTGCCTTCCTCCCCGGCGCAAATATTCGCATCCGGCAGCACAGCAGATCGTGGCGAGTAGACGCGTCGCCGGGAAAGTCGTCCTGCGAATCTGAAGCGCTCGCGCTAAGCACCGACCGGCGGCAAAGCCAAGCGCTCGCGTTTCACCGGCGAGAAGTCCTTGAGCGAGAACGTGGCGGCGGCATAGCCCTCGCGATCTTCGTAAATGACGAGTATCTGCTCGCCTACGAGCTCATGAGACACCACCCGCGTGACCTTTTCCAGAATCGTCGTCGCGCCGGTGCCATCGGGACGAGTAAACACGAGACTGATTTCGTCGCGGGGCGTGAGCCGCTTGTTGCCGTCCGTATCCTGTTGCACGACCTCAAACGAAACCAGCGATGTAACCTCCGATTCGTTGTCGCCGTACTCGGCACGAGGCAGCTGAGTAGCGTCGACGATCAAGAACCGGCTGTGCGGATACAACCAGTGCATCTCGACATCCCCGGACACGAACGCATAGTTGCGGGCCGCACTCGTTTCCTTGGAGTAATACGCCTGATCGTAGTGCTGATCGGACTCCAGCGGCACCAGCATCCAGGGGTGACCGGCGATTCGGATCGGATTTCTCAGCTCGAACGATTGTTCGATTCTCTGCTCGCCATCGGTGTTCACCACCGAGCCTACCGAACGCTCGCGAGTGACCCCGACGAGCATGAAGGCGCCGGCAACCACGGCGATGCCGAAAGCCACCACGCCACCGGCCAGAATGATCACGGCATTGGCGCGCCAGATATTCCTGAACAGCGTTGTTGTCTTCATGTCGATGAGTCGAGAATCGCTGCGGGAGCAACCGCATGAGGTTACTCCACGCAGCAGGACCAAACGTTATTTCTTCTTCGGCTCGGCGGAGTCTTTGAGATCGGCCTTCATTGAGCCGAAGGTCGCCGCATCCGACGGCGCCAGGTTTGGGCGCCCCATCAGCAAGCCCATGGAAATGGAGCCACGCACGTAGTAGGTCTCGCCGCGCTCGATTTCGATGTTCAGGACATCCTTCGCTTCCGAGTGCACGGTGAACGCGTGCGCACCGGTCGGCAACTGCATGGTGAAGTAGGTGCCACTCGAAAGTTTGCCGAGCTCGCGCTCGCCTTCGCGCACTTTGAAGCTCACCGCAGCGCCGGCGAACTTGCTTTCGCGAAAGAACACGACGGTGCCCATATCGCCTGAGGGTGGCGGCACCACCGGCGCACTGGCAGCAGCAGGGGCGCTAGTTGCGGCAGGCGTGGAAGCGCGCTTGGCGGGCTTCGATGAGGATTCGGTGCTGACGCAACCGCCCAATACAAACATCGCAGCAAGCGCTGCGACTCCAGCCAGGGCTCTGATCTTTCCGTTACTGCTGAGAAACTTCATTGTCGTTAGTCTCCGTTACTGTTTCTTCGTCGTCCGGGAGGGTCGAGGGCGCTTCCACGGGCGCTGGTCCCGGCGCCAGCGCAGGAAGTGAATGATCGGTAGCGACCTTTGCAAACACGTTGGTGCCGGCCGGCAGCGCGATGTCTTTACCGTTGACGAACAAGCCGACCACTACAAAGCTCAATCCCAGTGCGAGATTGACGCGGTCGGCGCCGTTGCCGGCAGAAAACGAACGCAACTTGACGGTTTGATCGCCCACGTGAAGCAGCCGGCTGACCAGAATGAGCTCGCCGGCTCGGCCGCCGAATCCGCTCTTGGCGGCGTGCACGACCTCACCTTCGCCCTGTGCTCCCGCGGGAATCACGATGGCGCCGTCGACCATGACAGGCTCGGCGACCTCTAACGGAAAGCGTTCGCCGCGTTTGTGAGTGTTGGAAGCCACCGGCGCCAGCAGGCGCAGATGGATTTCCGTATCGGCTTTCAGCAGAAATGTTTCTGACGGCGGAGGCGGCGCCGTGTCGGCGGGTGTTTCTTGAGCGCCGCCGATGCGCGTAAAAACAAGCGACACCGCCGCCAGCGCGACGAGCCGCAAATAGTTCTTGGAATGCACGGTCGGGCGGCCTGTTTGTTGTAATTCGATCCCTTGGCGCGCATTGTATATTTCACAATATTACAAGCGCTAGAACTGAATCACAGGCCCGCCCGTCCGAGGCGGCAAAAACACGCCTCAGATCATTCGCGCGTGCCGACGCCCCGATGTAACAACCAAACGCAGCTCACATATAGAACGATGGCCGCGCCGAGCATGATGGAATAGGCGAGCTCGACCTTGACGTCCGACACGCCGAGGAAGCCGTAACGGAACGCATTGACCATATAAAGAATCGGGTTGGCGTGCGAAATGCCCTGCGCCCAATCGGGCAGCAGCTTGATGGTGTAGAACACACCGCCAAGATAGGTGAGCGGCGTCAGTACGAACGTCGGAATAAAAGAGATCTGGTCGAAGTTCTTGGCGAACACGGCGTTGATCATGCCGGCCAGCGAGAACACGATCGAACTCAGCAGCACTGCCGAGATCACCACGCCGACGCTGTGAATCTTCATGTGAGTGAAGATCAAGGTGATGACAGTGACGACACCGCCGACGATCAAGCCGCGAACGATGCCGCCCATCGCGTAGCCGGCGACGATGAGCCAGCTGGGCAACGGCGACACCAGCAGCTCTTCGATGTGCTTGCCGAATTTCGCACCGAAGAACGAGGACACCACGTTGCCGTAGGAGTTGGTGATCACGGACATCATGATCAGGCCGGGCGCGATGTACTGAATGTACGTGTAGCCGCCCATGTCGCCGATGCGTCCGCCGATCAGGCTGCCGAAGATGACGAAGTACAAGGTCGCGGTGATCGCCGGGGGCACGATGGTCTGGCCCCAGATGCGGATGATGCGATTGAACTCGCGAATGACGATGGTCTGGAAACCGACGATGTTTGTTTTGACTAGCATGGGGGTGCTCAGGCGTGCGCGGCCTTGGACTCGTCCTTCTGGTTCACCAGCCGCATGAACAACTCTTCCAGCCGGTTGGTCTTGTTACGCATCGAGAGCACATCGATGCCGGCGGCGCTGAGCCGCGAGAAGATATCGTTGAGACTTTGCTCTTTGGAAACTTCGATCTCCAGCGAATGATCGTCGGGCCTGTTCACGCTATAGCCCGGCAGCGCCGGTGCCGCCTCGATGGGATTGCGCAAGTTGAAAACGAACACTTCGGTTTGCAACTTGCGCAACACGCGGCTCATGCGATCGTTCTCGATGATGCGGCCCTTGTCGATGATGGCCACGTTGCGGCACAGGTTCTCCGCTTCTTCGAGATAATGGGTGGTGAGAATGATGGTCGTACCGGCGGCGTTGATGTCCCGCATGAACGTCCACATGGTGCGACGGACTTCGATGTCCACGCCGGCCGTCGGCTCATCCAGGATCAGTAAGCGCGGCTCGTGCATCAGCGCCCGGGCAATCATCAACCGGCGCTTCATACCGCCGGACAACGTGCGGGACACGGCATTGCGTTTGTCCCACAGCTGCAGTGCAGTCAGATATTTTTCCAGTCGCTGGGAAGCGATATGACGGGGAATCCCATAGAACCCGGCCTGGTTCAGCAAGATGGTGCTGGCGGTCTCGAACTGGTTGAAGTTGATCTCCTGCGGCACCAGCCCGATACAGGATTTCGCGACCGCAAGCTCGGTATCGATGTCGTGCCCGAATACCTGAACTTTGCCGCCGGTTTTATTGACCAATGAAGTGACGATGCCGATCGCGGTGGTCTTACCGGCGCCGTTGGGGCCGAGCAGCGCGAAGAAGTCGCCTTCTTCCACTGCCAGGTCGATGCCCTTCAGCGCCTGAACGCCGTTCTTGTAGGTCTTGCTGAGCTGCTGAAACGTGAGTGCTTGCATGGTGCCTGCACCGCCCGGGCCACGGCGGCGATGGTATTGATCGGAGTGGGAAAAGTGGCTGCGAAGGGTATCGGTCCGTTGCCGGGCCAGCAAGGCGCGGGGAGTCATGAATGAAGTGCCCGCCGCGACCTACTGCCCTACGCGTTTCAGGCGGCATCCGCTCAGCTTGACGGCGCGAATCCAGGGCGCATGATGACGCCCGAGCCTTGGGGCGCAATTGCCGCATGTACACGAGCTTTTTTGGACTAAGCGAAAAGCCCTTCGCCATCACTCCCGACCCCCGCTATCTCTTCATGAGCGAGCGGCATGCGGAGGCGCTCGCGCATCTTTTGTACGGCATCACCGAGGCCGGTGGGTTCATTCAGCTGACAGGCGAAGTGGGCACGGGCAAGACCACCATCGTGCGCTCCCTGCTCGAACGCATGCCCGGCCACGCCGACGTCGCGGTCATTCTCAACCCCCAGTTAACGCCCGTTGAGTTCGTCCTGACGATTTGCGAAGAGCTCGGCATCTTCATGCGCGACGAGGACGCCGCCAGCATCAAGGACTTGGTCGACTTGCTGAATCGGCGCCTGCTGGAAGCTCACGCCAAGGGCCGGCGCATCGTGGTCATCGTCGATGAGGCGCAGAACCTGACGCCAGCGACGCTCGAACAGGTGCGCCTGCTGACCAACCTGGAGACCGGCTCGCAGAAGCTGCTGCAGATCATCTTGATCGGCCAGCCCGAACTGCGTGAAGTGCTCGATCGAGTCGAGCTGCGCCAGCTGGCACAACGAATTACCGGTCGCTATCACCTGGCGCCGCTGTCGCGAAGCGAGACAGCCGCGTATGTGAACCATCGCCTGAAGGTCGCCGGCGCCACGGTGGAAATATTCACCGGCACGGCGTTACGTGAAGTGCATCGGTTGAGCAACGGCGTGCCTCGCATCATCAATGTGATTTGCGATCGCGCGCTGCTCGGCGCGTTCACACAGGAACAACATCACATCGGCGCGGGCATGATTCGCGAGGCCGCGAGCGAAGTGTACGGGCGCTCTTTCAATCCGCCGTGGATGAAGGCACTCGTCGGCGCGGCCGGTGGCGTCACTTCATTCGGCTTGGGCCTGGCCGTGTGGCAACTGTGGCTATCTCAGCCCGCCGAAAGCGTAGCGCTGGCCGATACACCGCCGCCTGCAATCGAAGCTCCTGCCCCCACGCCTGAACCGATTGTTCCGGTTGCGATGACACCGCCGCCGCCCGCCGCACCTCGGCCGCAGGACATCGCTGAAGTGCTGCTCGAAAAGCCGGGCATGACCAACACCGAGAGCGCGTTCGGCCAGTTGTTTACTTTGTGGGGCGGCAGCGTCAAGCCTCGCGGCGGCCGGCCGTGCGACCAGGCCAAGAAGCAGGGCCTGCAGTGTGTGTATCAAACGGGCTCGTGGGCGCAGCTGCGCACGCTGAACCGTCCGGCGATCCTCACGCTGATCGACGACGAGGGCAACGCGCACCAGGTCGTTGTATCGGGCTTGGTCGGCGACACCGCCAAGGTCAACCTTCCGGACGAAACCAAGATGGTCTCGATCGCTTCGTTGTCGCGCCTGTGGACCGGCGATTACCTGGTCATGTGGCGGCCGCAACTGTCGGCCAACAAGCCGCTCACGCCCGGTATGAAGGGCGACGGGGTCCGCTGGCTGCGAGAGCAGCTTTACACCGCCCGGGGTGAATCCAACTCGACGCCCGCGAGCGATGTCTACGACGAGGATCTAGTGAAGATGGTCGAGGAATTCCAGCGCCAGAATCGCCTGAACGTCGACGGCATCGCCGGCGTGCAGACCCAGATCGTGCTCGATTCGATCGGCAACTTCGCTGGCTCGCCGCTGCTGGTGGCTCGCGCCGGCAGCAGTCAGGGGACCACCTGATGAGCTTCATTCTCGATGCGCTGAAGAAATCCGAGAACGAACGTCAACGCCAGGCCGGACCCTCGCTCGCCGATGTGCAGGTCATTCGCCGTCGCGCCGAGAAGCCGTGGTGGGCCTTCGGCGTCGGAGCGTTGTTGGTGCTCAATCTCGGCGTGCTGTTGATCGTGCTGATGCGCGATGGCGACGCGAAGCCGACCGCGCCGATTCAGCAAGCGGCAGTGGCCCCTCAACCGCAGGTGGCTCCACCTGCTGCCCAAACGTATCAAGCGCCGGCTTACGAGCAGCAACCGGCCCGGCGGTATTCGACAGATCCATCGGTCCGTTCGCTCGCCGACGAAGCGGGCGGTTACGAAGAACCCTATACGAACGAGCCGGCCAATCCGAATCTCGCGGGCGCCGCCGGTGCGCCGGCGGTTCGCCGAATCGAGCCTCCCTCGGTCGCGCCGTTGCCAGCAGGAGCTGTGTTCGAAGCGCGCACCAAAGCGAATGCCGCCGCCCAGCAGGGCGATGTCGAAGTGCTGCCGACGCTGAACGATCTCACCGCCAGCGGCACCAACCTGCCGGAGCTGCACCTGGACATTCACGTGCACTCCCCAAGCCCCGGCGACCGATTCGTGTTCGTCAACATGCGCAAATATCAGGAAGGCGAAACGCTCAAGGAAGGCCCGCAAGTCGAGCGCATCACCGCCGAGGGCGTGATCCTGAATCAGCGCGGGCTGCGCTTCCTGCTGCCGAGACAATAAGCGGTTAGCGGATCGCGGTTTGCGGTTGGCGGTTAGCCACCCAGACGCGCTGAATCCTTGCCGCCTGCTGTTCCGAACCATCCGCTAACCGCGATCCGCTAACCGCCAACCGCTTCACATGCCCAGCCCGGTCCTGGAACTGAATGGTGCTCGTCTCAGCCGCCTGCTGCGTGCCGGCATTCAACGGCTGCTTGCGGACCAGGAGTATTTGAACCGGATCAACGTGTTCCCGGTGCCCGATGGCGACACCGGCACGAACATGGCGCTGACCATGCACGCGGTGCTGTCGAGCCTGCGTCGCGACCCGAACGATCACGCCGGTAGCACGCTCACCGCAGCTGCAGATGCGGCGCTCGACGGCGCCCGAGGCAACTCCGGAGCGATCCTCGCTCAATTCCTGCTCGGCATGGGCGACAGCGCCAGCACTCATTCAGCGCTATCGACGGTTCAGTTCGCACACGCCGTGAGAGCAGGCGCGACCTATGCTCGCGAGAGCTTGTGTGAACCTCGCGAAGGAACCGTGCTCACGGTGATCTCCGATTTCGCCACCGAGACGACTCGATTGGCCCAGGGCGGCCTGCATGACTTTCTTGCTTTGTTCTCACAAGCACTGGTTCGAGCGCGCAAGTCTTTGCAGCACACCTCCGAGCAACTGGAAGAGTTACGCGCGGCGCGCGTCGTCGACGCGGGAGCGAAGGGCTTCATCGATCTGCTCGAAGGCATGACCGATCATCTGCATCGCGACGTCGATGCCGAGCCGGTGGAAACATCCGTCAACGTCACATCCGGCGAGGCTGCGGGCGAGGTTCACGATTTGTCACATCGCTTCTGCACCGAATGCATCATCAGCGGTGTGAATATCGATCGTCGCAAGCTTCGCGAGCAACTGGCCTCGCTCGGCTCGTCGCTGGTTCTGGCGGGCACGCCGCGCAAATCCAAAGTTCACATTCACGTCAACGATCCGTCCGAAGTGTTTCGCATCGCCGGCCGATTCGGCTCGGTGACCGGGCAAAAAGCGGACGACATGCAGCGACAACAACACGCGGTGCACGTGGCTGGCCGCAAAGTCGCCATCGTCACCGACTCGGTCGCGGATATTCCTGAGGACATGCTCGACGAGCTCGGCATCCACACCGTGCCGCTGCGTATTCATTTCGGCGAGCAGAGTTATCTCGACAAGAGCGGGATGTCGTCGGAAGAATTTCTGACCGAGTTGACGAGTAACCAGACGCACCCGAAAACGTCGCAGCCGCCGTCCGGGGATTTTCGCCGTCAGTTCGAATTTCTCGCCACCCATTTCAACGGCGTTGTTTCCATCAACGTCACGACCAAGGTGAGTGGCACATTCAACTCGGCGCGCGCAGCGGCGGAACGAACCAAGATTCGCGACAGCATCGAAGTCGTGGATTCCGGTAATGCATCCATCGGCCAAGGTTTGCTTGCGATCTATGCCGCCGAGCTGGCGGCGCGCGATCACGACACGATGGAAATCGTGTCGGCCTTGCGCAAGATGATCCCGCTCACGCGCACGTATGCATTGATCGGATCGTTGGACTACGCAGTCCGTGGCGGACGCGTGAAGCCGTCGGTGAAGTCGGTGGCGGAGTTCTTGCGACTCACGCCCATCCTGATGACGCACGCTGACGGACGAGTCGCCCCCGGCGGCACGCTGTTCGGACGCGAACGCCTGCAAGATAAGTTCGTTAAGTTCATTACCTCACGCATGGAGGCCGAGCAGCCATATCGAGTCGGCATCGGCCATGCGGGGGCCGAGGCCAAAGCCATCGAGTTGCTGGAGCGGATCAAGTTGGCCCACCCGCACATCCGTTCCTCGTTCATCATGCCCGTCGGCAGCACTCTGACCGCGCACGGCGGCCCGGGTACCTTGGTGGTGGGTGTCCAACCCCTGAATAACGAATAGACATTGATCTATCCGTTGACATCGTGTCTAGCGCGGCGCATGATCGCGCCATGTCCTCCTACATCGCCGACCGCCGCCAGGAAGAGAAAGACCGCCGCCGCAACGAGATTGTGGATGCGGCCGAGACCCTGTACCGCGAAACGGGCTGGGATGAGGTCACGATGGACAGCGTGGCGCGTAATGCCCGCCTGAGCCGCGCGCTAGTCTATGTGTACTTCAAGGACAAGCGAGAGCTGCACTTTGCGATCGTAGAGCGCGCCATGCATGTGCTCCGGACGCGTTTCGAAGAGGCCAGTTCGCGTGGCCGCACGGGCATCGATCAGATCGAAGGGATCGGTCGCGCCTATATGGCTTACGGCCTTGAATATCCCCACTATTTCGACGCTTGCGCACGTCTGGAATTGCGCCCGATGGGCAGTCCCGAACCGAGCAGCCAGGAAAGCGCGGCGCTGGAGATGGGCAAGCGCATTCATCAGGTCGTCGTCGCGGCTCTGCACGCGGGACAGCGAGATGGCAGCATCCGCCAGGACATTGGCGATCCGGAAGTTACATCGCGGGTACTCTGGGGCTTCACGCACGGGTTACTGCAGATCGCACTGACCAAGGCGCAGCCGCTCGCCGAAGTCGGAATCAGCGTGACGCAGCTGACCCAGCAGGCCATCGACCTGATCCGTTACACCTTGGCCGGCGGTAAACCGGCGTTGACCGGTTGACGCTGGTTTTTATTTGCCTAATTTTTGACACTTGTCTAACGGCTGAACAACTGATGACACTCAACAACAGCAAGGAGCTCGTTATGAAACTCGTCGAACAAGTGACTCAATCCCTCGAATCCCTGGTGCCGGCCTTATTCATGGTTTGGACCCTCGGCGTCGCCGTCGCGCTGCTGGCCCCTCCGGCGCCCGAGCGTCACGGCGTGGTCGAGATCTACGCGTTGACGCCAGTGGTCGACGGCAACACCGGCGCGTAACCGATGAAGATGCTGCGAAATCTGGCGGCGCAGGTAACGGCCCTCGGTCTGTTCTGCGTCGCCTGGAGCGCCAGCGCGCAGCCCGTGATCGAGGGCGACTTCGACACAGTGGTCGCGAATTACGTCGCCGAAGGTTTGCGCAGTAACCTGGCTCTGCAAAGCCAACACCTCGAAGTCGAGAAATCGACGCAGGCACTCGCCGAAGCGCGGTCTCGATTCTTCCCGCAGCTCTCGCTCGAAGCGCGCTACACCCGTGCCGAAGGTGGACGTGAGATCGACGTCCCGCTCGGAACTGCGCTGAATCCCGTTTATTCCACACTCAACGATTTGTTGGTTGCGCAGGGACAGCCCGCGCGCTTCCCACAGATTTCCGACACCTCGATTCCGTTCCTGCGCTCCGAAGAGCAGGACACGCGAGTCGTGGTGCGCCAGCCCTTGTATGCCCCAGCGATTCCCGCCGCGGTTCGTGCTCAGCGAGCATTGCTCGATGCGAGCAGCTTCAATCGCATGGCCGTCGCGCGAGCCTTGCGCAGAGACATCACTGTTGCCTACGTCGATTGGTTGAAAGCTCGCAGCTCGGTCGAGATCGTTGCCGCCAGCGAAGCGCTGCTGCGTGAGAATTTGCGCGTCAACGAATCGCTGTTCAGTAACGGTAAGATCACCGAAGACCTGGTGTTGCGTGCCAAGGCCGAACTGCTCGACGTCGAGCAACAAAAGCGCGACGCGCTCAACCTTTCCTCGCAAGCACAGAGCTATTTCAACTTCCTGCTGAATCGTGAGCTGCGCGCGAGCATCGATCCCTCTTCGCCGCCCGCGAATGTGACCGCAGCGGATGCGGCTCTCGAACAGCTTTGGTCTTCGGCGTTGGATCGACGCCCCGAGATCGCACAGGTGGAACAACTGCGCCGTGCAAGTGAAGAACAGGTGCGCATCGCCCGCAAACAAAAGTGGCCGACCCTGTCGCTCGGCATCGATGGCGGCTCGCAGGGCGAGGACTATCGATTCGGCAATGGATATAACTTCGGCACGGCGTCGCTGATATTCAGCTGGCGTATTTTCGATGGCGGCGGTGACACTGCTCGCGTCCATCAGGCTCGCGCCAGCGAGAAACAATTGGTGCTGCGACAGGAAGAGATCGCGCAGCAGATCCGCCTCGAAGTCCAGCAATCCTACGACCGCCTCACGACGGCTCGCGACTCGCTCGCAACCGCTGCCGCACGTGTCGATGCCGCGCGCGCCGCCTTTCGCATCGCCAGCCGCAAGCGCGACGAAGGCGTGATCAGCCAAGTCGAATTCATCGATGCTCGCAGCGCGCTGACCGGCGCCGAGCTCAATCACAACGTCACTCGTTTCAATGTGCTCGCGCGCCGCGCCGAGTTGGAATACGCGACCTCGGCGGGGGACATCCCGCTCGATCCTGGAGTTTGATCATGCAGCGCCTATCGCAAGTTCTATTTCCGCTGCTGCTGTCGGCCAGCCTGGTCGGCCTCGCCGCGTGTGGCAAGTCGGCCGGACAAGAGGAACACGTCGAGCTGGCGCCGGTGCGCACAGTCGCGGCGACGACCGGTCCGTCGGCGCCGACGATTCGCACCAACGGCTTGCTCGCGAACGAAGACGAGATTCGACTGTCGTTCAAGGTCACCGGCGTGATCAAACAACTGCCGGTCAACGCAGGCGATCGCGTTCGCAAAGGTCAGAAGCTCGCCGAGATCGAACAAGCGGAGATCAACGCGCAGGTCGAGCAGGCCCGGCAGTCGCACGAGAAAGCACGGCGCGACCTGGAGCGGGGCGAACGTTTGTATGCGGACAAAGTCATCAGTCTCGAACAGCTGCAAGACTTGAAGACGCAGACCGCGATGACCGAGGCGGGATTGAACTCCGCCAAATTCAACTGGAGCTACGCGACCATCGTCGCCCCGCACGACGGCACAGTGTTGCGTCGACTTGCCGAAGAACGCGAGCTGGTGCAGGCGGGTGCGCCGATTCTCGTGCTCGGCGCGCAGGACAAAGGTTTTGTCGTGCGCACAGGCTTGGCCGATCGCGAGATCGTGCAAGTGAAAATCGGCGATCAAGCACACATTCGTTTGGACGCGCTGCCTGGCCAGACATTGCACGGCCGAGTGACAGAAGTGTCCGGCGCTGCCGATACGGGCAGTGGCATGTTCGGCATCGAAGTATCGCTCGATCCCGTGGACCTGCCGCTGAAGAGTGGACTGGTTGCCAAGCTCACCATCATTCCATCGACGGCCAAGGTCGGCGAACGCGTGTACGTGCCCATCGGCGCCATCGTCGAAGGCAGCGGTCGCAAGGCGCAGGTGTTCGTGCTCGATCAGAAGCACGCGCGCCGACGCGAAGTCGAAGTGGCTTTCATCGAAGACGACCGCGTCGCGCTGGTTGACGGCTTGAAGGCCGGCGAGCAAGTGATCACCGACGGCGCGCAGTACCTGGAAGACGGCGAGGAAGTACGCATCGCCGAACCGATCGCCGTGGCGAAGGGAGAGTAGCGATGAGCTTTCTCGAATTTCCCATCAAGCGCTATCAGTTCACGCTGGTGGCGTTCGCGATGCTGGTGGCGCTCGGTGTCTCTTCCTACATGAGCATTCCGCGCCAGGAAGATCCTTACTTCCCCATCGCGGTTTATCAAATCATCGCCGCTTATCCCGGCGCAGAGCCGCGCGATGTCGAACGCCTGGTGGTGAAACCCATCGAGGATCGCGTCAGCGAGCTCGATGACGTCAAGAAGATCGAATCGTTCAGTAACGACGGCCTGGCCACGTTGCTGGTGGAGTTCTCCGCCACCGTCGACGCGGAAAAGAAATACGACGAAGTCGTGCGCGAGGTCAACGCGCTGCGCCCGACGCTGCCGGCCGAACTGGTGAAGCTGGAGATCAAGAAGAGCAATCCCGGCCTGGTGAATATCGTGCAGTTCGCGCTGGTCTCCGAGGATGCGCCCTATCGGGAGCTGGAAGATAACGCGCGCGATCTCAAAGATATTCTCAAAGCTGTCGATGGCGTGCGTACGTCGGAGACGTGGGCGTATCCCGCTCGCGAACTGCGCGTCGCTTTGGATTTGCCCCGCATGGCGGAGCTCAAGCTGCCTCCCGGCCGGGTGATCGAAGCTCTGCAGAGCGAGAACACCACAGTTCCAGGCGGCTCCATCGATGTCGGCAGTCGCAGCTTCAGCGTGAAGACATCTGGCAGCTATGAATCGCTCGATGAGGTGCGCGATACCGTGGTTGCAGCGGTCGACGGTCGCACGATTCGTATTCGGGACATCGCCGAGGTGCAATGGGACACGCAGGAGCACACCTACCTCGGCCGCTACAACGGCAAGCGTGCGGTGTTCGTGACTGCGAATCAGAAAGACGGTTACAACATCTTCGACGTGCGCCAGCGCGTGCTCGATGCGGCGAACAAGTACCAAGAGCAGCTGCCGAAGCGCATCAAACTCGAGTTGGGGTTCGATCAGTCAGACAACGTCGCCGCGCGCTTGAATCGCCTCACGACCGACTTCGGCATCGCCATCGCGCTGGTCGCGATCACGTTGCTGCCGCTGGGACTGCGAGCGGCGGGCGTGGTGATGATCTCGATTCCGTTGTCGCTCGCCATCGGTGTGTCGACGTTGCATCTGCTCGGCTACTCGCTGAATCAGATCTCCATCGCCGGCTTCGTGGTCGCGCTCGGCTTGCTGGTCGACGATTCGATCGTGGTGGTCGAGAACATCTCCCGTTTCCTACGCGAAGGTCACTCGCGCACCGAAGCGGCGATTCTGGCGACGCGCCAGATCTTCCTCGCGATCCTCGGCTGTACCGCGACGATCATCTTCGCCTTCCTGCCACTGATGATGCTCTCGGGCACATCGGGCAAGTTCATTCGTGTGCTGCCGACGGCGGTGCTGTCCACCGTCATCGCTTCGCTACTGGTGGCGCTGACGATCATTCCGTTCCTTGCCAGCCGCATGCTGAGCAAGCACGAAGATCCGCACGGCAATCGTATGCTGCAGGCCATTCAGCACGGCATTCATCGCTTCTATCAGCCACTGCTGCATCGAGCGTTGGCCAAACCCAAGACGACGGTGTGGGGCTCGCTCGCTGCGTGCATCGTCGTGATGGTTGGCGTCGGCGCGCTGATCGGCTTCAGCTTGTTCCCCAAGGCCGATACGCCGAACTTCCTGGTTACCGTGGAAACACCCGACGGCAGCAGCCTTGCCGAGACGGATCGAGCGTTGCGCTTCGTCGAAGACAAACTGAGCGCGATGCCGGAGGTCGCCTCGTACTTCAGCAACCTGGGCCACGGCAATCCCAAGATCTATTACAACGAGTTCGGCAACGAAGGCGCGAGCAACTACGGCGACGTGTTCGTCAAACTCAAGGATTACGACACGACCGACACGCCGCGCAAGCTCGATGAGCTGCGCCGGGAATTGAAGAACTATCCGAACGCGCACATCTACGTCAAAGAATTCCAGAACGGTCCGCCGATCAGCGCGCCGATTGCGATCCGCGTGGTCGGACCGGAGCTGGACGAGTTGGATCGGCTCGCGGCTCGCGTCGAGCACATCATCGAGGAAACGCCGGGCACGCGCGACGTCGAGAATCCGATGCGCATCAAGCGCACCAACCTGCAGCTCAACGTCGACTCACACAAGGCGGCGCTGCTCGGTGTGCCGGTGATCGAGTTCGATCGCGCGGTTCGACTGGCGGTGGCCGGCATTCCCGCCAGCCGTTACAAAGAAACGGACGGCGAGCAATACGACATCATGGTACGCACACCGATTGTCGAGCGCGCCGATATCCATGCGTTGGATCAAGTGCGCGTGTCGACGCTGACGGGCGCGACGCTGCCGCTCAGTCAGTTGGCACAGATCGAGTTCAGCGCTGCGCCGACGCAGATCGATCGTTTCAATCGTTCGCGCGCTGTGACGATCAACGCGGAAGTTCAGCATGGTTTCAACACGGATCGCGTGACCGACGACGTGTTGAAACGATTGGATGGAATGCAATGGCCGCGCGGCTACTCGTATATTCCTGGCGGCGAACTGGAGAGTCGTGCGGAGAGCTTCGGCGGTCTGCAGGCAGCAACCATCGTAGCCCTGCTCGGCATCATTGCGGTGTTGGTGCTGGAGTTCGGCAGCTTCAAGAGCACGCTCATCGTGCTGAGCGTCGTTCCTTTCGGCATCGCCGGCGGCATCATCGCGCTGGCGCTCGCAGGTTACAGCGTCTCGTTCACCGCAACGATCGGCTTCATTGCTCTCATCGGCATCGAGACCAAGAACTCGATCCTGCTGGTGGACTTCACGAATCAGCTGCGCTCGCAGGGCGTGCCATTGGATGAAGCCATCGAGCGCGCCGGTGAGATTCGTTTTCTGCCCATCCTGCTCACCAGCGCCACGGCGATTGGCGGCCTGCTGCCGCTAGCGTTGCAAAACGCCGGCATGTACTCGCCGCTCGCGTGGGTGATTATCGGCGGTCTGGTCTCCTCGACGCTGATTGCGCGAATCGTGACGCCGGTGATGTACAAGCTGATCCCGCCGACGATCCACATCGAGTCGGAAACCGCCGCCACGAACAACGGCGCCGTGCCGACGCAGCCCTCACTCGCCACGCCGTAAAGGTTTCTCCCCCTTGCTCTCCGTCGAAAGGCGGAGAGTCTTTTTTTGTGGGACCCGCCTTCGGGCAGCCGACATGCTCGCGGCGCAGCTTTGCAGTACAGTGGCGGCTCGTTTGAGCAGCGAGACGCGTCGATGAAATTCGAGACTCTATCCATTCACGTGGGTCGCGACGTCGAGCCACGTACTGGTTCGGTTGCGCCGCCGATGTATTTGAGCACGACGTACGAGCGTGACGTCGACGGCGAGTTTTCGCGAGGTTATTCGTACTCACGCGCCGACAATCCCGGACGCCGTGAAGTGGAGCAATGTATCGCCGCGCTAGAGGGCGGCGAGGATGCGGTTTCTTATAGCTCCGGCTCGGCGGCTTCGATGGCGGTGTTCAGCCTGCTTCGTCCTGGCGATCATGTAGTCGCTCCGGTCGAGTGCTATCACGGCACGGCGAAACAACTGCGCGACATCCTTGCTCCCATGGGCGTGACACACACGTTCGTCGACATGACCCGTGTCGATGCCGTACGCGACGCATTACGAGACAACACTCGCCTGGTGTGGATCGAAACTCCCTCCAATCCGACGTTGAAAATAAGCGATATCGAGGCGCTCGCCGATCTCGCACACGGCCGGGGTGCGACGGTTTGCTGCGACAATACGTTTGCGACGCCAGTGTGGCAGCGTCCACTGGAGCTGGGTGCCGACCTGGTGATGCATTCGAGCACGAAATTCTTCGGCGGCCACAGCGACCTCACTGGCGGCGCGGTGATTGCGCGAGACCGCGGCGGACTTTCCGACAAACTGCGTGACTATCAAGGCACAGTCGGCAGTGTGCCGTCGCCGTTCGATTGTTGGCTGCTGCGCAGGAGCCTCACGACGCTCTCTTGTCGCGTCCGGGCGCAAACTCACAATGCCAGTCGCATTGCCGGCTTCTTGCAAAGTCACAAGAACGTCGAACGTGTGTTCTACCCGGGTCTCGACACGCATCCCAATCACGCCGTCGCTCAACGTCAGATGAAAGGCGGCTTTGGCGCCATGCTGTCGTTCTGCGTACGTGGCGGACGAGACGAAGCATTCGCGGTAGCCGCCAAGACTGAAGTCTTCATTCGAGCCACCAGCCTCGGCGGCATCGAATCGCTGATCGAACACCGGGCGTCGGTCGAAGGGCCACATACAGTCACGCCGCAGAACCTGCTGCGTCTGTCGATCGGCTTGGAGAACGCAGAGGATTTGATCGAGGATCTGCAGCGAGCCTTGGATACGCGCTGACGTCACAACTCGCGCTCGCACTCCTCGCCTTCGATGACGAGCCCGACTTTTTGACGGTCGCCTCGCACCGGGACTTCGAGCAACGTCACTGCGTCGTCGCCGACACGGAAGGTTTCAACGACTTTCGCTCCTGCCACGACCCAAGGAGCCGGCGGCCAGCGAATTTTCGAAACGTCGATCTGCTCGCCCGGCCGATGTAGCACATAGATCCGGAACGACGTGTGGTAGTCCTTGTAAGCGAGTCGGTAGTGCCGACCTGCAACTGCGCACGACGCCTCACTTTCGCGGATCAGCGCTCGCAACTTGTTGCCACGCGCCGGCGACGATTGGAGTTTCCAAGACTTCACGAATGGCTCGACCTGGTCCGGTGCGCAGCGAGCGCCGTCGACAGTGTGCGCATCCTTAGCTCGCGGGTCTGCGCAGATCAAACCTTTGTTGAACCAGGAGGCGGCGAGCGCGGCAGGGCTGGTAAGCACCCTGGTCGCTTGATCCGCCGCCGAGATCGCGGCACCGACGCGATTGGCACGTAACGCGATCAACGGCAGATCGGCAAGCGCTTCGGGCCGATCTGGAGAGATCAGCAGCGCGAGCTGCAAATGTTGATATGCCTTCGTTGCATTGCCTTGCGCGTACTCCGAGCGAGCGCGGGCAACCAGATCGGTCGCCACCGCCGCCTTCTCCGCAGCGGACGGCAAATCGAGCAGCTGCATCAGCACTGCGACCTCGGCTTCTGCGATGTGAGGATTGCGTTCGTCCACGACACCGACGCCCGCGTAGCGCTGCAATTGGTCGCGAGGAAATCCTCCATTGCTGCCTGTGCTTCGAACAAAGGGGAGCGCTCCATTGTCCAACAACAGTTGGGTCAGACGCGCCGAGGAATATCGTGTCGCGTAGTGCAAAGGGGTCACGCTGGTGGTCTCGATCATGTACGCGCAACTGTCATTGGGATCGTGCGTCGTCGCGTTCGGATCCGCGCCCGCCTTGAGCAAGATCTCCGCTGAAGTCAACTGATTGTATTGGGCGGCGTACATGAGCGGCGTCTTGCCGAACGCATTGCCGATGTTTGGATCGAAGCCCTTTTCGAGCAGATAGCTCAGTGCCTCGGGATACTCGATGGCAACGTCAAGAACGCTGTCGAAGCCCTCGCGATCGATGGCCTTGGCATCGAAGTCGAGACTGCGAATCTGATCCATCGGCGCTTTGGACAGCAGCGCCCGCCGGAGCTGCTGCTCGCCCGGCCCGGGATACGGGTCATACTCATAAAAACCGAAACCGCTGCTGATCGCGCCCTTGAGTGCCGCATCTGCCATTGCCTGCGCGCGAGGCGCCGACCACCCAGACATCTTGCGGTAGAACTCTGCAACGATGGCAGCCGTGCGAGCGAATTGAGATTTGTATGCAGCGAAGTCCCGATATTCCGTCGCGCCACCCAGCGACCAGAGCTCCAACTGATCGATGATGCGTGCGTAGTCGCCGCCGCTGTTGGCGCTTTCATACTCGCGTCGTTTGACTTCAACCACGGCCCACGGCCGATACAACGCAGCCTCCAGACTGTCCTTGCGTCGTTCCATCCAGCGCGAGGGTGTTTGCATCGAACCGCACCAGCCGCCAGCGCCGCCGGCCATGCGATCGGCAGCAATACGTAGCGACTCGATCGCGCCGGTCACTTCCGGTGAATACACTGCGCGCAGTCCGCTGCTTGTTGGCTTCAGTGCGATATCGCAGGCAAGCTCGAAGCTCCTTTTCGAAGCGACTCGATACCATTGCGTGTGATCTTCGAAGGTCGCGCGAAAATAGAAATCGCCATCTACCGACTTGAACACGCGCCAGCGATTCGGGCCATATCGATCGGCTCGCGGCAAGCCTCTAGGCAAGTCCAAGGATTCCTGTGTGCTTTCGTAGGCCCCGCCATCGATGCGCTTGTCGTCGATGCCGACGGCCCCGCCTTCGCAGCCACCGCCACACCCGGGATAGCCGAAGAAATAAACGAACGCCCGCGTACGATCCCGAAGCGTCAAGGCCAATTCAAGCGCACGCTCGCTCAACATTTCCACGTCGGGATCGGCGATCACGGCATTTTCAGTCGTGATCTCGACCAGCCCCGCCACCTTCGGACTCTGATCGAGTGGATTGAAGAACGTTTCGCGCTCAGCCTCCAAAGCAGCGGCACACATCGGTTGGGTGTTGGTGATCAGCTTGGGAGCAAACCACGCGGAGCCGCGATCCTCTCCCAGCAGCTGTAACTCGGCCGCGCAGGTTGGACGGGATGCGAGAAGCACGAGGCACGCAGCGCTCGCGCGAACTAGAGGGTGCTTAAGCATGGGCGCGAACAGTGCCGCACCCCGCGCTGACGGATCAAGCGCCAATCATGATGAATTGTGGCGACTGCTTATGACAGTAGCTGCGACTACTTGGCTTTTGGCCGATTCTTCTCGTCCCACGCCTTCATATCGCCATCGAGATGTAGCAAGCGTGTATAGCCTTGTTCCCGCATGCGCTCGGCAGCACGTTCGGCACGAACGCCGGTGGCGCAATAAAGAACCACGTCTTTGTCACCTGCATCGGGCAGCTCGGAGAGTCGTGCGGGCAGGTGTGTGTAGGGAATATTGATGGCGCCTGGAACGTGACCCGCAGCAAACTCCTCCGGCGTGCGCACGTCGAGGACGATCATCCACGCGTCTTTCTTCTCGATACGTTCGAGCAGCGTTTCCTGCTTGATCCGTGGCGTCGGCTCGTCTGCATGAGTCACCGCTGCGCCGGCCAGCGCAGCGGTGATCAGCAGAGATCGAAGTGCCGGTCTCATCAACATCAATGCTTGCCCGGTTCGAGCTTCACACCGCGACGTTCCCACGCGATGTAAGCGAGCATCGCGGTCATCTTCGGATCGTCGGCGGCGAGCTGCTCGCCTTCCAGCGGATTACGCAAACACCAGTTCACCATCTCCCACAAGTTCGCAACCTTGCCGAGCTGCTTCTGGAACTTGGGATAGGTTTCGGGATGCGTGTTGGCGGCATTCGGATGGCATTGCGCGCACACCACGCCGTTCTTGCCGAGCTTCGAATCGGTCCACAGCGCGCGACCTTCTTTCACGACGCCGTCGAACTGCGCCTGCCAGCGCGCCAAGTCTTCTTTGGAGAACTCGTCGGCGTTCGCGACACCAGCAGCACCGAACGCCAGTGCCACGCAAGCAACGATAGATTGAATTTTCATGGCGGTGGCTCAGTAGTGCGTCTGCGGGGAGATACGCTGGTCCTCAGGCTGATAGACCTTGTCCTGTGGACGGCCGGTCTGAGGGTCGAACGCCACGGTGCGCGTCGTGTTGTTGTACAGATTGAAAGTGGCCGCGGCGCGCCCACTGTTCACATCGATGAACTGCCAGCCGGTCGCGTCGCGCTCGAAGAACGGATCGGCGCGATTCATCTGCACGGTCAACTTCGGCAGCAACTGTTCGGCCTGCGCATAACTCTGCGGATACGGCCACGGCCATGCAGTTGCCATCGCAGACGTGAACGCGATGTTGCCGATCTGGTTGTATTGAATCTGGTGTACGTGGCCGTAGAACACCGTGACCTTATCGAACGGCGCCAGCAACGCCTGCACTTGCTCGGCGTCGTCGGTCCAGAAATTCCAGCCCTTGTAGATCTTCTGCAGCGGCGAATGCGAGAACACCACGACCGGCGTGTCCTTTTTCACTTTCGCCAGATCCTTCTGCAGCCAGGCCCGCTGCTTGTCGCCAACCATGAACGGCGAGCCGTTCGGATTGTCGAGGCCGGCCATTTCAGCCATGCGCTGCTCGGCGCTCGGCCAGCGATTGAAGGTCCACTCGTCGAACGTGAGGATGCTGTTCAACACGACGAAGTGCACGCCTTTGTGATCGAAGCTGTAGTACTGCTTGCCGAACAGCTTCGACCAGTACTCGCCCAGGTCGAGGTAGTAATCATGCTCGCCCATCACGTGATAGACCTTGCCGTTGAGCTTCGATAACAGCTCCGCGCCGTGATCCAGCTCGGGCTTCGAGCCCATCTGCGCCAGGTCGCCGCCGAAGATCACAAAGTCGGGCTTGGGCGTGAGCAGATTCGTTTCGGCGACCGCGCGAATCAGACCGCGATCCCAGTTGCGCACGAACTGCGTGCCCTTGATCTGTTGAATGTGCGAGTCCGAGATGTACGCGAACGTGAAGTTCTCGCTCGGCTTCGCGAACGCCAGCTCCACCATCGTCATCGGCAGCACCGACGCGCCGACGGTCAGCGTCGACGTTTTCAGAAAGCTGCGGCGATCGTACTTGATGTTCATGGCTGCATGCCTTTGTTGCCACCGTCGATGACGGACGCAATCGTCGTCGTGGTCTTGGTGTTGCACGAAGCGGCCGCAGTCTTTTGATTCGCGAACTGCGGGCTGGTCAGCGACTCCAGGAACGCCACCAGGTCGGAGATCTCGTCGTCGGTGAGATTCAACGGCCGGATGCCGCCGCTCAGGAAGTCGTTGACGCGATCGTTCTTGTTGGTGATGCCGCCATTGTTGTAGTGCTCGACCACATCGCGCAGCGTCTTCAGGCTGCCGTCGTGCATGAACGGCGCAGTCACAGCGACGTTACGCAGCGTCGAAGTCTTGAACGAGCCGATCTCGTCCAGCGTCTCGGTCACCGCGAAACGACCCAGCTCGGAGGCTTTCGGATTCGTGAGCACGGCCTTGTCGACATCGGCGCCTGACGCTTTCGCGGTCAGGAATGCCGGCGCGAACTTCGGCACTTCGTCCTGAATGCGATTGATGCCGACACCGATGTTGTGGAAACGATTGTCGGTGAAGGTCGCGTAGTCCTGTTCCATCGTGTGGCAGGACACGCAGCGGCCTTTGGTAAGAAACACGTTGAAGCCGCGCTTCGCCTGGTCGCTCACCGCTTTCTGGTCGCCGCCGTAATGCCAGCGATCGAACGGCGAGTCGCCGCTGACGATGGTGCGCTCGAAGCTTGCAATCGCCTGCTGCACTTCCTTCATCGTGACCTGCGTGCCTTCCTTGTTGAACACTTTCTTGAAGCGGGCAACGTAGTCGGGATCGGTGCGCACGATCTTCAACACCGGATCGTGATTCACCAGGCCCATCTCCACCGGATTGACGATGGGATGCTGAGCCTGGTCTTCCATGTCGAGCGAGCGGCCGTCCCAGAAGAACAGCTTGAAATAAGCGGAGTTGATGACGGTCGGCGCGTTGCGCGTGCCGGTCAGCTTGTTGATGCCTTCGGAGGTCGTAAGCGGACTGTCGGTGAACGCTTTGTTCGGATCGTGACAAGTCGCGCAGCTCACCTCGCCGGTGCTGCTGAAACGTTTGTCGTTGAAGAGCTTGTCGCCGAGCGCAATCTTGTCCGGCGTCTGCGGGTTATCGGCGGGGATTGGAACGGGCGGCAGACCCAACGGTTGCGCCGTCGCGGCCAGCGCAAACATCAATCCCGAAAAAATACTGGCGCACGCTGCCGCGCGCATGGAGTGAATCGGCGGTCCCATGCTGCGTCTCCCCTGTTTCGACCGGCTTTTATTGACCGGATCCCTGGATGACTGATTTGCTCGTCGAAAGCGGCCGAGGCCCTTTCGACAGCCCCAGCAAAAGGCGCGACTTTTGCTGTGGCTTAGACAAAGTCTAATCCATGGGCAAGCGCTGACAATTGATCTCCTCAATAAGACCCTCCGGCGCGCGACCGCGACCACTGCGGCTGACAGTGACGATGCGATCGGCTGCGCGAACAGCGACGCGCGCGAAGCGTAGAACTCTGCGTCCGTCTTCAGTGAGCGCAACGTGAGTACGATCGCGTTCGAACAAGCGCACGCCGAGATATTCCTCCAGCTTGCGCAGCTGGATGCTCAACGTGGATTGGGTGACCGAGCAACGCTCGGCGGCGCGAGTGAAGTTCAAGCATTCGGCCAGGGCGAGCAGGTAGCGTAAGGCGCGAATGGACATACGACCCTCACTGGTCCAGCACGCGCCCGAGAGAAAGCGCCGTGCTGAATTATTAGAACCCCTTTTGTGGACCGAAAATACACCCGCGATCTGACGATCGCTAGCGCGATCAACGCAATACAGCTCGCGGGTGGCAGTTATTTCCGATCGGAGCCATTGGCAGTATCGATTGCAACGCCCGAGCCGAGTCGTTCCAGCGCCGCACCGGTGACGCGATACATGGTCCATTCATCCATCGGGACCGCGCCGAGACTCTTATAAAAGGCGACTGCGCGGTGATTCCAATCCAGCACCGACCATTCCAGGCGACCGCACTTGCGCTCGACCGCCAAGCGGGCCAGTTCTCTCAGCAGCGACTCGCCATAGCCCTGGCCGCGATGCTTCTGGCGCACGTACAGATCTTCCAGGTAGATGCCGGGCTTGGCCAGAAACGTCGAGAAGTTGTGGAAGAACAGCGCGAACCCGACGACTTCGCCGCTCGGCTGCAAGCGCGCCATGATGACCTCGGCACTCGGCTTCCGTCCGAACAATCCCTCGTGCAGCTGCTCTTCAGTGGCGGTCACCTGGTCGAGCAGGCGCTCGAACTCGGCCAGCTCGCGAATCAATTGCAGGATGACCGGCACGTCGGCCGGCGCAGCCGGCGTGATCTGAAGGTTCGACATCGTGAGTCCCCAAGGCTTTCGCCAAGTGCGTAAGCGTACCTTGCATCATTAAGTGAATCGATATATTTTCAGCGCGCTCCCAAGATTTTCGTGTGTCGTGCGTGCTCCTCCCTTAAATAATTTTTGAACAAGCCGCGACCCGATGAGCGATGCCACCAAACTGCCTCTGAACGCTTTGCGTGCCTTCGAAGCCGTCGCCGCCCACTTGAGCTTCACGGGCGCCGCGCAAGCGTTGAACGTCACGACGGCCGCGGTCAGCTCGCACATCAAGTCGCTCGAAGAGTTCCTTGAGACTCCACTCTTCGTTCGCCACAGCCGTTCGGTTCGGCTCACCCCGCAAGGTGCGCGTTTACTTCCGGGCGTGCAACGAGGAATGGGCGAACTGACGCGCGCGGTCGATCAACTCCGCCAGGATCGCAGCAGCGGTTTGCTGAACATCAGCCTGCTCGGCTCGTTCCTACAAAAGTGGCTGCTGCCGCGACTGAGCGATTTCTACCAAAAGAGTCCCGAGGTCGATCTGCGCTTCAGCGCCAGTCGCGAGCTGGTCGACTTCATGCACACGGACTTTCACGCCGCCGTCCGTTATGGCGCGGGCAGTTGGCCGCAGATCCAAGCCGAGAAGATGCTCGACGATTGGGTGTTCCCGGTCGCAAACCCGGCACTGCTTGCGCAGCTCGGACCCATCGCGACGTTGGGCGATCTGAATAAATATCCGCTGCTACACAGTGCCAGCGAGCCGTGGATTGATTGGCTCCGGCGAGTCGGCGGCGATACGACTCGCGTCGAGCGTGGTCCGATTCTCGACGACTCCGCGTCGGTGCTTGCCGCCGCCGAGCAAGGACATGGATTGGCACTCGCGCGATGGTCGCTTGTTGCTGGCGATCTTGCGTCGGGCCGTCTGGTGCGCCCGTCGTCGCAGAGCGTTCGCCAGCTCAACTCCTATTACTTCGTCGCTCCCGCGCACAACTTCGAAGTGCCGAAGGTCATTCGCTTCCGTGATTGGCTGCGCGAAGTGTGCAGCCAGTTCCCGCCGCCCGAGGGCGAGCGGCTGGAACCGCAGTAGCAATTACGCACGCACCGGCTGTACGGAAGAGATTCCGTTTTTAGCGCGCACTGGCTCGGCCTGAAGCGCGACCACGACGGTGGCGATGATCAGGAACAACGGATATTCCCAACCGCCGTTCGCATTGCTGAACACCCAGCCGTTGCCACTGTGCACCCACGCAGCACCGAACAACACCGGCAGCAACGCCAACGCAACCCAGCGCGTACGGAAGTTGATAAGTAACAACACACCGCCGACGGTCTCGGCGAGAAACACGATGTACGCGAGCGGTCCCGGCAGCCCGATCGACTGGAAGAACTGCGCCGTACCGGCCAGCGTGAACGTGAAATATTTCAGGATCAGGCCGTGCGCGATGAACATGAGACCCAGCGAGATGCGCAACACCGCATTGCCCGCCTGCTGAGGACTATTGAACTGTGACATGAGGAAGCTCCTTGAATTGAGGATGGACGTTTATGCGTCGAGGCCGCCCTCGACCGGCAATTGATTCTTTACCCAGGCTTCGAAGCCGCCTTCCATCTCCATGACGGGGATGCCGGCGGATGCGAATTCAACAGCGGCAGCCGCAGCCAGCTTGCAGGTCTGGCTGTAGCAATAAACGATGGCGGTGCGGGTCTTGCTGAGTCCGGCGAGCGTGTGCCACTTGCCCTGCGGCAGATTGATTGCGCCCGGGATGTGGCCGGCCTGGAAATCGCTCGGCAACCGCACATCCACGATGACGATCGGTTCGTTACGGCGCATCTGGGCGGCGAGCTCGTGCGGTCCGGTCACGAACGCCAGCTTCTGGGCGAAGAAATCACGCGCCTGGCGGGCATCGAAATCCAACATGGCACTCTCCCGAAACAAGGACTTGAACCGCCGGGGGCGACGCCCGGCCCGATGGAGTGCTACGTTAGGCTTCGCCGGTCGGCGGATCATCGGCCCTGGCGGCATGGGATTTATTCGTTTTGTCGAGCTATGCAAAACCTCACCGATATCGCGATCTTTGTAAAAGTCGTGGAACTCTCAAGCTTTACGGCCGCGGCGGATGCCCTGGAAATGTCGCAGCCTGTGGTCAGCAAGGCCGTAACCCGCTTGGAAGAAAAGCTGGGCGCGCGGCTGCTCAATCGCACGACGCGTCGACTGAGCCTCACCGAAGCCGGCGCGGAGTTATATCGACGTAGCGGCAGCGCGCTGCGAGAAATCGAGAACGCCGAATTGGAGATTGCGCGGTTTCAGACCGAGCCGCGAGGAACATTGCGAGTCGCGGCGCCGATGTCTTTCAGCATCCTGCAACTCGGCCCGACCATTCAAACATTCATGGACCGTTATCCTGGCGTGACGGTCGAGCTGCACATGGACGACCGACGCGTCGATCTGGTCGAGGAGGGTTTCGACGTCGCGATCCGCATCGCCAACTTGCGCGACTCGAATCTCGTCGCACGCAAGATCACACCGACGCGTCAGGTGATCTGCGCGTCACCCGCGTATCTCGCGAAACATGGCACCCCAGAGCGTCCGGAAGATCTGCTCGAACACAACTGCATTCTCTATACGCCGCTGAGCACGCCGCGCGAGTGGCGCTTGGTGGATAGCGAAGGCCAAGAACACGTTGTGCCGGTGAACGGTAACTTGCATTCGAACAACGGCCTGGTGAATCGCGCAGCTGCGATTGCGGGCGGCGGCATCATTCTGTTGCCGACGTTTTATCTGGGCGATCAGCTGCGCACGGGCGAGTTGAAACCCGTGCTGTGCAAATTCCGGCCGCAGGAGATCGCCGTTTATGCGGTGTACCCGGAACGTCGCAACTTGATGCCGAAGGTGCGCGCCTTCATCGACTTCGTCGCTGCGACGTTCGGGCCCGAGCCGCCTTGGGAAAAAGGCTGGACGATGGAGGACTGAAAGAGGGCACGTCCGTGTGCCCTTCCAAAGTCACTTGAACTCTTTGGTCAGCGCCACCTTGAAGATGCGGCCGAGCGGATTGCCGATGAACGGGTCGTAGCTCAGGTCCAGCCACACCAGCGGCGGCTCGCGATCGGTCAGATTGAGCACCGATGCGCTGAACGTCGTTTCAGACGGCATCTGCCATCGATACACCAGGTCGTGCGTCAGGAACGAGCCGATGTCGCTGTGACCGCCGATCACGCTCGGACGCACATCGGTGACGCCGGCGATGTAACGAGTCGTCCATCGCACGCTGTGCTCGCCGGTAGAAACATCCGCGTAAACGGAACCTCGCAGATCGGGAATCGATCCTGCGCCGCTGCCGCGAGTGCCAGCGTAATCAGCCGCTGCCTGGATCGGCACGCCTTGGACGATCAAAGCATCGCGCTCGTAACTCAACGTGTACGACGCATCGACGCCGACCACCAACTCGGCAGCGAACAAGTTATCGAACAGATAAGACAGGCTCGCGTCGAGACCGGACACGTCTTCCTGCGGTCCATTGATGATGTTCACGCGAGTGCGGATCAAATTCGCCGGTGAGCAATCGCCGACGAAGGTGAAGCGCCCCTGCAAGCCTGCGTAAGCCGGATTGCCGCAGAAGTTCAGCGGTGCAGTGGCCGTGCCGAAGAAGGCCGCGACCAGATCGGTGCCGCCTTCGGTGCCGATCGGATTCTCGAACTTGAACCTCCAGTAGTCGAGCGAACCTTTGAAGCGACCCGCCTGCACGAGCGCGCCGACGTTGAAAGTATCGGCTTCTTCCGGCTCCAACGCGGGGTTGCCGTAAGTGTCGTACGGCTTGTAACCGCTCACGCGCGAGGTGAATGCCAGTCCCGTCGTGAAGCTATTGAGCAGCTGCGTTTGTTGAGGGCCACGGAACGTGCTGCCCGCCGAGCCGCGGAACGCCAGCCAATCGAGCGCTTGCCAACGCAAAGAAACTTTCGGGTTGGTCGTCGAACCGACGGCGCCACCGTAATCTTCGTAACGCAGAGCAAGTTGTGCCTGCAGCGATTCCAGCAGCGGCAAATTCACTTCGCCGAACACGCCGTACACATCACGACTCAAATCTTGCGGACGCAGCGGCCCGAAGAACGTAAACACGCCGGACTGTGTCGCGCAGCTGGTGTTGCCCGTGACCGGCGTATCGACGCAGGGATTGAGCTCGATGTTGGTGAAGTCGTTGGTTTCGCGCTCGAAGCCTTCGTCGCGATACTGGCCGCCGAACGCCCAACCGATCGCGCCGCCCGGCAACGACAAGGGCAGCTCGCCGTTGAACACCACATCGGCGATCAGGGCCGATGACGTATCTTTATAACCCATGTTCTCGAACACCCAGTCGATCACCGCCGGGTCGTTCGCCAGCGCCGGATCGAAATTCAAGCTATTGGCCAGGCCGATCGCCGGGTTGTTCGCGAACGCATTCGAGAACGGATTGAGATACAAACATCCAGGCGAGCCAGCCGTTGCACCCGCCGCGCAATTCGGCCCACCCAACCCGGACA
>Ga0247784_1000076_pt1 | contig 35243 bp, 29 predicted proteins | sample UWRJL169409R5_FD_179909 | JGI IMG/M metagenome (GOLD analysis project Ga0247784, IMG submission 179909) | Plant litter microbial communities from Arlington Agricultural Research Station in Wisconsin, United States - UWRJ-L169-409R-5 | ecosystem: Environmental > Terrestrial > Plant litter >...
GGCGCTCAGCGTCGTTAAGTTGAGCAAGTCACAACGCGACTTCGCGACGCTGGCCTCGGTGCTGCGCCAGGCCGGCTATCGCAACGAATTCGTGTACGGCGGCGAGTCGCACTTCGACAACATGCGAGGCTTTTTCCTCGGCAACGGCTTTCACGGCATCGTCGATCAGAAAGATTTCGAGGCACCGTCGTTCGTCGGCAGCTGGGGCGTTTCCGACGAAGACCTGTTCAGCAAAGCGCACGCGCGCATTCAAGAGCTGCACGCCGCCGGGCAACCGTTCTTCACCTTGGTGTTCTCGTCGTCCAATCATTCGCCGTTCGAATTTCCGGACCGGCGCATCGACCTGTACGAGCAGCCAAAACAAACGGTCCACAACGCCGTGAAGTACGCCGATCACGCGCTCGGTGAGTTCCTGAAAGTGGCGCGCACGAGCTCGTACTGGAAGGACACGCTGGTGATGGTCGTGGCCGACCACGACACGCGCGTTTACGGCGACGAGCTGGTGCCAGTGAACAAGTTCCACATCCCCGGTGCGATTCTCGGCGCCGATATTCAGCCTCGACGCATTCATTCCACCGTCAGCCAGATCGACCTGGCGCCGACGCTGCTGTCGCTGCTCGGCATCGATAGCGAACATCCTTTCATCGGACGCGATCTCACTCGCACGCTGGCTGAGTTCGGCAACTCAGCGCCCCTGCCGCCCCGCGCGATGATGCAGTTCGATCAGAACTTCGCGTGGCTGCAGGACGATCAAGTGACGGTGTTGATGCCAGAGGGCGACGTTCGCTATTTCGCTTACGATCGACGCGCCAAGTCACTGGAGCCGGCGGCAAGCAAGAATCCCGAGACCGCGCGAGATGCGCTTGCGAACGTGCTGATGCCGGCCTGGTTATATCGCGAGCAGTTGCATCGCGTACCGAACTAGAAGAAGACGCCGCTCACCGCCGACTGTGCGGCGATGAGCGGACCTCGGCTCGATCAATTGAGCGGAACCACGGCAATCATGTCGGACTCGCCCACGGTCGCGGCGATGTCCATGATCCAATCGATCAGATCTGCCTGGTCGACGCGATACGCGTAACCGTTACCCAAACACTGTTCGTGTTTTCCAAAGCTGGTAATGCCGGCAATGATGTCGGTTTTGTCCCAAAACACCGGGCCGCCGGAATCGCCGCTGCAAATGCCGCCGCGATCGTTCCCTTGCGCTCCCGATAGCTGGATATTGAATCCGCCGGTCCAGACATTACGCAAATTCTGTAGCGTCGACGTCGCCTGCAAACGCTCGCGGAACGAAAGCACCGGCTTGGTCCGCGGCCAATTATCGGAAACACCATAGCCGCTGATCGTGAACGAAGTGCCTCGCACGCCGCGCTGAGTAGACAACACGTCGAGCGAATGCGGTTCGGCCAGACTCGCGTAGGTCGTCGCGAATGTCACCGGTGCGTCCAACACAATCACCCCCGCATCGTGCGTGTTCGGGAAGCCCGCGAAGTTATCGAAGCCGTAGTCGTGCAACTCGTGACCGGTGACGCACAACGGGTCGCCGGCGATACATGACTCGGGATAGCCGGTCACCGGATCGAGCTGCGTAGCCGGGTCGTAGTGCGTGCCGGCGAATTGATGGAAGTAAATGCGCGCGTACGACAGATTATCTGCGTCGTCCGTGCAATGTCCCGCCGTCAGGAAAATGCGCGGCGACAGCAGGCTGCCGGAACAGCGATGTGAGAACTCGCCGTTTTGATCGTAGAACACGGCCAGACCCACGAATGTATGGACTGGATCCGGATGATAACTTCCGGTCACCGCCCGAGCCGGCAGCGCCGCCCAAAACAGAACCGATGCCAATAACAGGATGCGTGCGAATGGAGCCTTCATAGCGATCCCCTTTTGTAGTCGTGGCCATGCAATAGCACGTCGCGCACCGGGGGATCAGCCACGGCATTCACTTACGGTGTTATCAATTGATAGATCAACCGTCAGCGAATCCTCGCCTCGTATACATCAGCGTGGCGGGCGGAAGACTTCGACGTCGCTGTAGAAATCGACCGCCTCGTTCGCAGCCCACCAGCCGGGCACGCCGAGCACCGGCAACGGTAGGAAATCCTTGGCACTCATCCGTTCGGAAACGACGCTCCGTGCCAGCGTTTGGTCGTCAATGCCGTCGATCAGCCACACATGCGCAGTGATGCCTTTGCGAGGCTGCATCAACTTCTCCAGCAACGCGTGGCCGAACAGAACGATCTCGGCGGCCTGCCACTGCGCACGCTGCTCAATAAATAATGTGTACCAATCACGGCGACGCAGCGCATCTATCAACGTCGGCGGTGCTCTCAGGATCGCAGCGTTCTCGTCGAACACTGTCAGTGCATCTCGCAACGCTCCGCGAGGACCACTCGTGCCGAGCAGCTCGATCTGTTGTGCCTGCAATGTATTCAAACGCCGTTTGGTGTTCGGATAGGTCAGCCATACCAGCCCGTTGAACAGGTCGTGCAGGTTGTTGCGCGTGGGCACACAGCCGGTGCGAGCGATGAAAGCCTCGTAGGCCTCGCCGGCCGGGAGCTCGGATTGGTCAACGAAGCGGACGAAATCCCGCTCGGGGCTTGCGGCCGCGTTCAATGCCGCCGCGACGGAATGTGAGTTCTCGGCACGCAGGACGTGCCGAGCAATCTGCGCATAGGGCACCAACCACGGCGGAGGTGAACGCAAAGTCGCAGCGAGCGAGGCCAGAGCGGATTCCATGGCCGCGATTCTACCGCTCGATCCTGAACGGACTCAGAGGCTTACCCAACGGCCGTTCATCTCCAGCATCCACCCGCACCTTTGCTTCGAATTCCCAGGCTTACGGGGCAGCGCTGGTTTTGCCTTAGACAATCGATGCACCACAAGGGGAAGCATTATGTTCATTGCGGCCATCCTTGGAATCACTCCCTGGCCCATAGTCTCCGCGATTATCGTATTCGTGTTGATGGTGGTGGTTCTGTTCTTCGCGCGTCACACCGCCCATCAAGCGATTCGTACCGCGACCAACGCCATCGCTCGCGGCTTGCGGCTAGCTTCCCATTCGGTGGCGAACGGCGAAAAGCGCCTGGCTGCGCGTAACCGCGACGTCCTGCTTTCGGCGGGACGCGAGGCGAAAGAGCGCATCGTCGAGCGCGAGTTCGATCGCATCAGCGACGGCGTGCGCAAGGATCTGACCAACTACCCGACGCTGCATCGTGCGCTGAGCGAATCGATCAAACACATCGAAGAGAATCATCAGCACGCCGTCGATGTGCCGCCTGAAGCGCCGGGCTGGGTGCGCGCCGTCGACGCGGTCGCCAAGCTCGACTCGAAGAACGGCGGCTCGACCGACATCCTCGCCGACATTCACAAGTCGATGATCAAGGCGCACAAGGAAGCGATGGATGCGTACCGCGAGGCCAGCGGTGAGCGTCACGCCCTGTTGCACAAGATGATGCCGGAATGGCGCGCGATCAAAGAAGCTTTGGATCGCGTGCAAGCCTCGGTCGACAGCCTGCTGAAACGTTCGGATGTCGTCGATCGTCACATGCAGGAATACGAAGACATCGTGCGCGGGCAGGATCGCGCCGTGTCGACGCTGTCCTCCTCGTCGGTGGTGCAATTCTTCGTCGCGGGCCTGGTGCTGCTGATTGCGATCGGCGGCGCGGCCATCAACTTCTCGCTCATCGCACGCCCCATGTCCGAAATGGTCGGCGGTACCAGTTATATCGGCACGTTCCGCACGTCCGACGTGGCGGCGCTGGTCATCATCATGGTCGAGGTCTCTATGGGCCTGTTCCTGATGGAGTCCTTGCGGATCACACGACTGTTTCCGGTCATCGCCGCGCTTCCCGACCGGATGCGCATTCGCATGGTGTGGATCACCTTCACCATGCTGACGCTGCTGGCCAGCGTCGAAGCAGGCCTGGCCTATATGCGTGAAGTGTTGTTACAGGACGAGCTTGCGACCGGCGCCCTGCTGCGCGGGGCGACCGAGGGCGGCCTGCAAAACGAATATTTGTGGATTACGACCGTGGCGCAAATGGGCATGGGCTTCATCCTGCCGTTCGCCCTCACCTTCGTCGCCATTCCGTTCGAGACGTTCGTGCACTCCTCGCGCACGGTGCTCGGACTGTGCGGCATCGGCTTCATGCGTGCGCTCGCGATGCTGCTTCGAGTACTGAGCAACGGCTTCCGTCATCTCGGAACATTGCTCGAACGCATCTATGACCTGCCGTTGTTCGTGCCGCTGTGGCTGGAAGCTCGGGCCAAGGCCGCCGCCGAGTCGGACCGCTCTCGCGAAGTCGTTCCAACGTCGGAGGCTCAAGTATGAAATACCTGTTCGCAGGCCTGCTCGCGCTCATGCTCACCGCATGCGCGCCGACGGCCCCTCGCAACACCGGTGTTTATCTGTTGCTGGATACGTCGGGCACCTATAGTGAAGAGCTGCAAAAAGCTCAGAGCATCATTTTGTTTGCGCTGTCGCGCCTGCAGCCGACCGACACGTTCGCGGTCGCACGTATCGACACCGCCAGCTTCAGCGAAAAGGACATCATCGCCAAAGCCACTTTCGACGACCGCCCGAGCGCCGCCAACAACCAGAAGCGTGCGTTCTCGGCGCAGATCAAGAGCTTCGTGCAGCTGTCGAAGCCGGCGACTCACACCGATATCACCGGCGGCGTGCTGCAGGCGATCGAGTTCCTCAACGAAAAGAACTCCGGCCGCAAGATCATCCTGATCTTCTCGGACATGGAGGAAGACCTCGAAAAGGGCTACATCCGCGACATACCGCTGAACCTGAAGGGGTTCGAAGTCGTGGCGCTCAATGTCACCAAGCTGCGCTCCGACAACGTCGATCCGCGCGAGTACCTCTCTCGCGTCGACGCGTGGCGCGATCGAGTCGAGAAAGCCGGCGGCCGCTGGCGCATGGTCAACGACCTGGAACGGCTGGACGGCTTGTTATAACCGAGTACTACAGGGTGCGCGGCGTCGTCGGCTCCAACGCCTGCAGCAGATCGGGATCGCCGGTCTGCCTGGCGTAGTCGAACGCCGTCGCACCCTGGTAGGTGATCTTGGCGTAGTCGGCGCCGGACTCTCGCATCAGCTTCACCAGATCGAGATTGCCGCTCATCACCGGCATCAACGCTATCGGCAAGTCGCTGTAGCCGACTAGCGTCGACGGGCTCGCACCCATCCGCAACAAGCGTCGAGCTGTTGCCGTCTCTTCGTTCTGGACGGCATGCGCCAGCGCGTTGAGCTTCTCGTTATCTTTGCTATCGACACTTTCGCCGGACGAGACCAGCTGCGCGGCGGCCTTGACTGTGTGCTCGCTTCCGGCGAGCAGATAGATCGCCCTGGCACCCGGCGGAAGATAGATGCGAGCCTGGTTCAGCGCCTCGATCTTGGCCGTACCTTCGCGTTTGGACCATGCCACGTATTGAGCAAGTCCCATCAGCTCTCGCGCATCGTTGAAACTGCACTGAGCATCGAGCGCCTTACGCAATATCTCGATGGCGCCGTCCTCATTGCCCCGTTGCTGCAACAGGAAACGCGCGTATCTCAGGCTGTGGCAGCTTGCATAGCCGAAGGTTTCGAGGCCGCTCTTGTACAGCGCCTCCATGCCGTCCAGATCCTTCTTGCGCTCGTACAACGCCAGCAGCTTGGTATACGCATCGGCACGCGCGCGTTCGTAAGTTGCCGTCGAAGCCGGGCGCGCCACTGCCTCTTTGTATTTGACGATGGCCTGATCGTATTTGCCCTGCATCGCCAGCGTCTCGCCCCAATTGGCCCAAAGCCAGATGTTCGGCGGATCGGTGACGACGGCCTCGGCATACAATTTTTCGGCGGGTTTGTAACGCGTCTGGTGCGTGTACACATAGCCGAGCAGGATCTTGGCATTCACGCTGTCCGGTTTGATTTGCAGTGCCGACGACAGCAAGCCTTCGGCGTGATGCCAGCCTTCCGGCCCCCAATTCGTCTTCATGGCCACGCGCGCCAGCTCGATATAAGCGGCATCGAATTTGGCATCGTGTTGAATCAACCGCTCCAGAATGACTTTGGCATGCCGCAACGACTCCTCGTCGTTGGCGTCGATCAAGGTCACGGCACGATCGAGATTCTCCGCCGGGGAATATTTCGCGAACGCTTGCGCTTCCTGGTAGTCGCGCAAGTGCGGCCAATCGATGAGCTGATCGACTCGCACCGTGGCCAGAGGCGGCTGCGTTTGGTCGAATGCCATCATTCGGACGATTACTTGTCGCGAAGCTGTCGCGATGCCCGGATGGTAGAGCGTCAGGGTGCCGTGATTGGCACCCCGTTTCAGTTCATACATCCTGGCGGCGCCAGGAACGGCGATGTCCTGGTCTCGCACAGTGTCGATATCGGCCTCGATCCAGGCCAGCTGGCCCCGGTTGAAATAATCGAAGCTCACCTGCCACTGGCCGTCGTCGCGCTGTTTCACGACCACGTTGGTGATCGAATTCTCGCCGGCCAGCAACGGCTGGGGCGGTGGCGGCGGCGAAGTGAACGGCGAGCCGGGCAGCTGCCGGAGTGTATGACCCACATACAGCCCCATCACCAACAGGAGTACCGCCATCAATACGAGCGGCCGGCGGGACGACATCGATCCAATCCTCCGTGACTGCCACACACCGGAACGGCGCAGGCCAGTTTGTTACATTATGGTCGGTATGCTCGCCGAGCCACCGGGCCGCGTTCGCTGACTGATTTCACGATTCCTCGCAGTCGGCAACCGTTTTGACGATTGCGTCGCGGTCGACAGGCGCCGGCTGCGCCATATTCGCCGCCCCGCTCGTTCGCGTTCCAAGGATGTGTCGTCATGCGAACCTCAGTTATAACTTGCCTCGCCGCCTGCTTCGGTCTGATGGGAATGTCCATTCAGGCCGCGGAATTTCGCACCACTCAATGCTCCAAACACGGCCACCCGGAAATCTCGTTCCAGGTGAGCAGTGCCGCGGTTGCCGATGTGGATCCGCAATGGCTGATCAAAGGCCTGGAGAACATGGTCGCCAACGGCTCGCGCTTCAAAGCCGGCGAGACCTTGCAGATGGGCTGGATGATCAATCGCTTCGAAAAAGGTCCGGGCGGCACCCTGCGTTTACAAGAGCCCGACATGCGCTCCATGCCCATCGCGTTCGTCGATTCGGCGGACGCGACGCTCCGGACGGCGCGCAGTCAAAAGGACATCGTGGCAAGCTTCGACGAACCAGTGGAGCTGACGTTTCCGACGCTCGTGCAGTCGATCATCGTGCCGCCGGATTTCGCAACTGTCGCGGCATTTCAGCTGGAGCGCCACGATCCCGAGGATCGCGACTCCGGCTGGGTGATGGTGGGCGGTGAGGAGGAGCCCACCAAGCAACAGCTGGCGAACTACCGGCCGATGTCGATGTATGAATTCGCTCTGCAGCGGCGCGAATTGGTTCAGCTGATGGCGATGCCGCCAGGTACGGTCATCATCCAGTCGGCGACGGGTTCGCGGCAATATTTCTTGAACGAAAAGCCGCTGACGGTGAGCAAGGACTCTTATCTCCATCAGCTCGACGCGGCTCGGCAACGCGCCGGCGCGACATCGAACTGATGGCACAATGCGCCTTCATCAATACCTCGGAACGGACTCATGAAATTTCTCGTCGTCCTGATCGCATTGGCGGCCGTGGCATATGTCGTTTACAGCCGTGGCCAGGCAACGAATCCGGAAGTCATCGAAACGCCGGTGTATGCCGAGCTTCGGATGGGCACGCGAGTCCAGGGTCGTGATATCGACATGGTCATGTTCGGCGTGATGGCGGGCGACGAGGACTGCCAGCAACGCGCCAACCGCGTCTGGCAGAAGCTCATCGACGGTTGCAAGGAATGTACGATGACCCTGTCCTCCTGCAAGGCGGACCTGGAGCCGCGCTATCGTCGCTTGTTCGACAATGCTCCCACGCATTCGACGTATCTGAGCTTCACCCGGGGCAATCGCTTCGAACGCGACGGCCGCATGATCGTCTACGGTCTCACCGGCGAAGAAGGCAAGGTCGTTTGCGAGACCATCAAAAGCGACTTTCAAAGTCGCTACGAAGGCACGGTGAACTGCGTTATCGCCCGCGGGAGCTGAGACGTCACCGGCTAGTAAGGAGGAGGACGCGGGAGATGGAACGCATCGTGCAAACGTGGCGCCTGCCCTGGATCGTCGTCGTCCTCTACCCGGGCCTGATGCTGACGTTCGACGGTGCCATCAACGGCTACTATCGATCGGGCAGCCTCGCAATGGCGCTTGGCGCGTTGCTGGCCATGCTGCTGGCGACAGCCATTCCTCCGCTTGCATTGAGAGCGCTGCTGATTTCTCGCAACGAAGCCGTTCCTGTGCTTCGGCGAGGTCTGCTGTACGTGATGTTCGGTGTGCCTTCGCTGTTTAGCCTGACCTATACGATCACGCGCTTCGCTGGCGGCACCAAGCCGATTTTCTTTGTGCTTTGGGTGTCCGCGTGGCTGGCCCTCGGTCTGCTGTTACATCTGCGCGGCGATCGTGCTCCGGCGAACGCGCATGAGCAGCCCGTCGCCTGGCTGCGGGTCGTTCATGGCGTAACCGCACTCGTCTTGTTGTGTGGCTTCCTGGTGGCGCACCTGGCCAATCACAGCCTGGCACTGTGGAGCGTAGAGCTGCACGGGGCCGTGTTGAAGACATTGCGATTGTGGTATCGATCCGAGTGGATCGAGCCGATGCTGATTACATTGCTGCTTGTGATGATCGCGAGCGGTGTCCCGATGGTCTTGCGTCACTCGCGCCAGCGCTTGGATGCGTTTCGAGTGGTGCAACTCGCGACTGGCGCCTACGTCGCTGTGTTTCTTTGCTCCCACGTCATCGCCGTCTTGATCGGGCGACGCCTCGACATCGAAACCGATTGGTTCTTCGCCTCCGGTCCGGACTCGCTACTCGACGGCAGCAGCCTGTTTGGTCGACTGATTCCTCACTATCTGTTCTCGACGCTGTGCCTGATCGTGCATGTCGGCTGCGGGCTGCGAATCGTGCTGCTGAAACATGGGATCAACCCGGTCGTGAGCAACCGGGCGCTCTATGCGGTATCCAGCGTCGGCATGGTGGTCACCGTCGTGATCACTGCCGCCCTGCTCGGATTCCACATTCAAGCGCCCGGTTAGTTTCGGCCTGCTACGGAATCGGGCACGAGCCGGCGCACGCGCTCGTGTTCATCTGGCTTGGCGGCAGCAACGTGACATCGCCCTGGCTCACCTGGCAGTTGGGCGTATTGAACTCGACACCCAGCGCCGACGTGCTGCCCTGTCCTTTCACCACGCCTTTGTAGACCTGGCAGATCTTGGTTTTGCTGGTGCCGCTGTTGTTGAGCGTGAGATTGCGGATGGTCGCGACGTCGCCGAAGTTGGTGTTGATGCCGACAATCGTCGGCACATCGCGCGTGATCACATTGTTGACGAAGATCCGGCGCGGCCCGCCGTTACCGGTACAGTCGCCGCACGAACGCACCAGCTTGCCCGACTTGCCGACGTAGAAATTGCTGATGCGCATTTCACCCCGGCCGTTGAACTGGAACGTCTTGTCGGAGCCGTTGTAGGCCGCGCCACAAGTGATATTCATCACCGTGCCGGCTGGGCCGAGCGCCGTCGCCGCGTCTTCGCCGATGTCCTCCCACCAAACATGATCGAGCGTGCAGTTGCCGAGACAGTGAATTCCGTCGGCAGCCAGCGTTCCGATGATGACGTTTCTAATCGTGCCGCCTTCCTGCACATCGAAAAGCGCCGGCTGGCCTTCACTCTGGCCGCCGCCGGAAAGGTTGTAACGTCGATTGCCGCCATCGAACACTTCGCCCGGACCGACGACGCGAGTGGCCGTGAGCTGTACGGTCTCCGTGGCGGTGGGCATCGCGCAGCCCGGATAGAAACCCAGATCCGGCGTCGGATCGCCACCGCCACCCGGAGGCGGATCGGTGGGTGCAGTGCCCGTCGGCACGGAACATTCGTTCACACCGCCGCCGATGCGTCCGCCGAAGGTCGCCTCCGAGCACGCAAAGGCTCCGCTCAACACTTTGAAAATAAACTGATCGGCTCGGCCGAACGCGACGTTGGTCGAGTCCGGCACGGCGCACGCCTTACCTTCGGTGCAGATGGTCGTGTAGCCGCTGGGTCGATTGGCGGCGTGGACGGTCCCAGCCGCCGCCATTGCTCCCAATGCAAACAGGATGTGTCGAACCTTCATTGCGATTCCCCCGTATGAATTGATCGTTATGCGAAGTGCGGGCAATACCGTGCCAATCGAGCGAAAAACCTGCTTTCACCCGATAGACACCGGTGTCATTATGGACAGGCAGACGCCCTATATCCGTCTAAATTTCATGCCCGGCTGCAGCCGCGATCGATTTCGCGCCTCAGGCTTCACATTACTTTGCCGCAGCCCCTGTCCTGCGCAGCTGCGATTTAGCGGATGCTGTTTGCTTCACAACTAGAATCGGGGGATCGATGAAGCTCCGCATTGCTTGCTTGTTAATTGTCTTGTCTCTCGCCGGAATTGCGACTCAAGCCGCGCCGGCTGCAAACAAACCGACGCCGCTGCCCGACGTGACGATTTATCACCTCGAAGGCCGCCGCTCGGAACGCATCGTCTGGTTGATGGAAGAACTGAGCCTGCCGTACAAGCTCGAATTCAAGCGCGGCGATCTGATGGGCTCGATGGCGACGATTCGTGCCATCAGTCCCACGGTGCCGATGGCGCCTACCGTGAAGTACGGCGATCAGATTCTGGTGGAGTCCGGCGCGATCATCGAAACGATTCTCGAACGTCACGCCCCCGGCAAGTTGCGGCCAGCGCTCGACAGCGCGGACTATCCTCATCACCTGATGTGGATGCACTACGCCGAAGGCTCGCTCGCTTCTCGATTGTTTTCTGACTATCGCGCGTGGCGCACGCAACCGCCGAAACAACGCTCACCGTTGGTCGATTCGGAAGCGGTGGTGCAATTCGCCGAAGAGTTCCTGGCGAAACATCCGTGGTTCGGCGGCGCTGAATTCTCCGCGGCCGACATCATGATGAAGTTTCCGTTGGACGTGGCAACGACCTTGAACCTGGTCGACGCCGCGCAATTCCCGAACGTCGCCGCGTGGAAGAAAAAGATCGAAGCACGACCGGCCTATCAGCAGATGCTCGCGAAAGCGCGACCCGACGGCATGATTGGATCGCTGCCCGCGTTGCCCCAGCATGCACCGCCGGGCCCCCGCGGCACACTGACTCCGCCGAAGTAACCTTTCGAATCGTCGCCCGCGCGTCCATCGAGGCGCGGGGCGGCGATGCGTCCCAGTGTTCAGTTTTCACTGGCGGTAGCGAATCGGTCGAACTGCATCGGCCGAACTATGCCTCGACCACCCCAAGAAAGCTGAAGACATTATGTTCAGATCCGTGCTCCGGGAAGCACGTATTTGGTCCGGATATTGGCGACGCCGAATGGCCTTGTCCCGGGCCTTACGAGATAAAAGCGACTTCGCCTTCCTGGCGATGGTCGCATTGCCCATCGTCGTGCTCGGCACGATCATCTTTTTCGCCTATTCGACCCGCGACAACTTCGACGGCACGCGTCTCAATGCCGCGCTGAAACGCGAAGCCGAGCTGCGTTGCCTGGCAGAAAACATTTATCACGAAGGTCGCGGCGAATCGTTGGAAGGTCAGTATGCGATCGCCGAAGTCACGATGAACCGGGTGGCCTCGCCTTTCTACCCCGACACCGTCTGCGAAGTCGTCCACGACACGCGTTGGGATCGGCTGCGCCGCCGCCTGGTCGCGCATTTCTCCTGGACCGCCTTCGAAATCAAGAAGGAGCCCACCGGCCCCGCCTGGGACCAAGCCATGGAAGTCGCGGCCACCGTTTACGACGGCAACTACATGCCGGTCGTGCCGGGCGCCCTGTTCTATCACGCCACTTACGTGAAGCCTTACTGGGCGAGCTCCAAGAAAGTCGTAGCTAAAATCGGCAATCACATTTTCTATCGGTGACGCGGCTAGAATCGGGGTATGAACGCTGCCGCCGAACAACAGGAAGTTCGTCAGAAACAACCTGCGCGCCGCCTGCCCGCGAAGTTGCTGTGGGCACTAGGCGAAATCGGCATCGTCACCGTCGGCATCCTGATCGCGTTCTCGCTCGACCAATGGTGGGACAATCGCTCGCTAGCCCGCCAGGAACAGGCGCATCTGCGCGCGCTCGCCAGTGATTTTCAGCAGAATGTCGACTCGCTGAAAAAACTCATCGTGCTGGAACAGCAAGTTGCGGCCAGCAGCCATGAGCTACTGCTGCGAGCACAAGCTCGCCAGTCAGGCTCCGAAACGTTGAGCCAGCTGTTCTCGCGCGTCTTCAATTCGGCGCGCTACGAACCGGTGATGGGAGCGTACGAAGCGTTGGTGAATTCCGCCGGACTGACGCTCATTCAAGACGATTCGCTACGCGGCGCGCTGGCGCAGTTCGCCGCACGAGTCAACGATCAGTATGCGGAGCGCTGGTCGAACGAGCTCTACTTCACGTTCGCGCGCGAGTTTGCGGGCAAAATCGTACTCGCATTCGAGACCACCAGCGACGCGGATCGCGAGCGCGAGTTTCAGGAACTGTTGCACGACCCGAGATTTCAAGGACACCTCGCAATGCGTTACTCGGGAGAGCGCGATATGGCACGCGAGTACGACGGATTGCTGCAACAGGCGGAAGCCGTGTTGAGCCAGGTGCGCAAGCAAATCGACGATTGATCCCGCGTCACGACGCGTACTTGTTGCGCACTTTCTTGATCGCTTCGATCAAGCTGCGATACGCCTGCTCCGCTGTGGCGGTTTGCTCTGTCGCCGTCGTCAGGTCGCCGGCATCGCCGAGACTTTCCAATGTTTGAAATGTTTCCACCAGATCGTCCGCACCGACCGTGGCGGCATTGGCTTTGAGACTGTGCGCACTCCGCCGAAAATCCCTGGCGTTGCCCTCGGCGAGCGACTTCTGCAGTCCATCGAGTAAGCGAGGCGCGCTGTCGATCATCGCACTGAGTACCACAGTCGCGCCTGCAGCCCCTGCGGCGGACACTAATTTATCGATGGCTCCCTGCCGATATTCCGTCGACTCGGCCGCGATTGCCGGCGGCCGCGTGATCGCTCTGAACGCGGCGGTGGCCAATGGATCCACATATCCTTGTTGCCGCTGGAGCACTTTCGCCAGCTCTTCGAGCTGCACCGGCTTGCTGATGTAATCGTCCATGCCGGCGGCGATACAACGCTCACGATCTCCAGTCAGCGCGTTCGCCGTCATCGCCACAATACGAGGCTGCTGATCCTTCGGCAGCAGCGCGCGAATTTCACGCGTGGCGTCCAAGCCGTCCATCTCCGGCATCAACACATCCATCAGGATCAAATCGTAGGGCAGTTGCGTCGCGGCTTTCACCGCTTCGACGCCGCTCGACACGATATCGGCAGTCTGCGACAGGCGCTCCAGCAGCAGCTGCGCCATGCGTTGATTCACGACGTTGTCCTCGGCTAACAAGATCCGCAACGGCGCTTGCACCCGCGGACGCGTGACACTGTATCGATAGGGAAACGTTTCGGTCGCATCCGTCAGCACGGCGGCGAGCGCATCGTAGAGATGCGACTGATGCAACGGCTTGGTCAACACACCCTGCACGTACTGACCTGCAGCTCTCGCAGCCACGCTCGCCGGCCCATGAGCCGCAAGCAAAAGTATCTTCATGGGCTGCGAGCCACCGAGCGCGCGAATCTCGCTCGCCAGCTTCGCGCCATCCATGGTCGACGAAGTGAAATCGATCAGTGCGACATCGAACTTCTGTCCACCGCGTACCAGCTCCATGGCTTGCGACGGCGAAGTCGCATCGACGACAGCCATGCCCCACGAGTCGCAATACCGTCGCAACATCTTGCGCGCCGTCTGGTTCTCCTCGACGACGAGCACTTGTCGCCCCATCAAACGCGCCGGGTCGATCGCACCTGTACGGGACGGCACGACCTCCGAAGAAGCAGCTTTCATAGGCAGCGTGACCGTGAATGTCGAGCCGACACCGACCGTGCTTTCGACTTCAATCGAGCCGTGCATCGTTTCCGCGAGACGTTTGCAGATCGCGAGTCCCAATCCCGTCCCGCCATACATGCGAGTCGTCGACGCGTCGACCTGGCTGAAGACCTCGAACAACCGATGCCTGCGCTCCATCGCTATTCCGATGCCGGTGTCGCGAACCGCAAGACTCACGTTGTAACGATTGTCACTGTCGAGCGAACCGTCGATCTCCGCCACGACCTCGCCTCGCGCCGTGAACTTCACCGCATTGGAAAGCAAGTTGACCAGGATCTGCCGAATGCGCGCGGCATCGCCGATGAAGTAATCCGGCATCTTGGGATCGTAGTTGTAAATCAGCTCCAGGCCTTTCTCCTCGGCGCGATTGGCCACCAGATCCAGCGACTCCTCAACGCACACTCGCAAGTTGAAGGCCTGCTGCTCCAGGTCGAGCCGCCCGGCTTCGATCTTGGAGAAATCGAGAATGTCGTTGATGAGATCGAGCAGCACGCCGCCGCTCATGCGCGCCATCTCGACGAACTCGCGCTGCCGCTCGTCCAGGCTCGTGTCCTTGAGCAGTCCGGTCGCACCGATGATTGCGTTCAACGGCGTGCGAATCTCGTGACTCATCGTAGCCAGGAAACTCGACTTGGCCGCGCTCGCCGACTCGGCTTGATTCAAACGTTCGAGTCTCACGGCCAACAGCACAGCGGCATCGCGCAGCACGTCGATCTCGTCGGTCAACCACTCCATCTGCCTGCCGTCGCCCAGCAGTTCTCGCGCTTCGGAGAATTTATGTTCCGCGACCACCGGGAGCGCACGCGTGATGCGGACCAGTCTTCGCAAAACCGGCCATGCAATCAACACCAGCCCGAGCGACGACAGAGCGACCCCGCCCGCGATCGCCCACGCCATTTGATTCAGATCCTCGCGGATTCGCGCTTGCGATGCCGTGTCGTCGACGATGAACAGTGCTTCGGGCCCGCTGCCCTCGTCGACGACGCGCTCGGCTATTGCATGCACCTGTAGTAAATAGCTGTGCTTGTCCACAACAACACTCACGATCATGTGGCGTGCCGGCGAAATTCTCTTATCGCGCAGCCCCGTTAACACGGGAGCCAATACCGGCGCATTTGTGAGCACGCGCAAATGCCGCCCCCAAACAGGCGGCAAATCTTCAGCGTCGGAATTCGAGCCCACCTCCATGAGTGCGACGTCGGCACCGGTTACGCGCCTGAACACCTGCAACTGATCCGCTGCGAGTTGGCTCACGACGATGGCGATCTCTCGCCCGTCGCGGTCGAAGGCGGGCACGACCGCGTAGAGCACGCATTCACGAGCGCATATCAAACGTGCGGTCGGCTCGTGCGAAGTCCGAACACGTTGCAACGCTTGTTCGACTTCCGGCGGTAACTCCACTGGCGCGCCATTAATCGCCCACCGAGCGATGGGCTCCCCCTGCGCCGTGTAGTACTCGATTCGAGTCAGTGCCGACAGCAGGCCCGCGGGAGACGCGTCGATCAGATCGCTCGCCTGCAAATCGCGAGTGCTCGTCACCGCTGCCATGTTGGTCGCGAGGCGCGCCAACTCTTCGCCGGCACGTTCCAGCAGAGCGTCCAAAGAGATCCCGAAACGCTCCATCTGCTCCTGACGAAAGCGCTCGTTCTGTTGTCGCAGGCTGGTGTGGCCGAGGTACGCAAGATACGCGTACGTGCTACCGAGCAAGGCAGTGAGCAGCAGCAGCGCTTTCCAGATCAGACTGAAGTGCGGATGCGCTCGGCTCGTTGGCTCGCCGGGCGGAGTTGCCGTGGCGTTTCCCATCTCAAAATTTATATCCCGCCATCAACATGAGCATCGACCAGCGCTGGTCGCGCACGGGCGGCGGATTTTCCAGCCACTGCAACGAGGCTGTGCCGTTGATCCAATGATGCTCGGCCCAGACGCCCCAATGCTCGTCCGGACGCCAATGCACGCCGATCGTGAAATCGTGATTCACCTGCGTTCGGCGATCGACGCCGGGGTTTGCCGCCGCGAACTCCCGGGCGCTGCGGTCGTGGCGATTGCGAAAGAAGGTGTCCATCCGCGTCATCAACGTCCAATGCGGAGCGACGAGAAACTCCGCTTGCAGATAGCCGCTGTCCGCTGCGATGCGCTGGTGCAGGAGCTGCGTGCCCGCCAGCCATAGCACGTTGTCATTGTCAGCGATCGCATATTCAGCGGTGATCGTCAGTCGTTCGACGTTGTAACGAGCCGAGAGCACATCCAGATCGACGTCGAACCGCCCCGTCAGGTCGATGGCCGTGCTCATGCGGAACTCGCCGGAGAAATGGCTGTACGCGAACTGCCATTTGCCGCCGTCGATGGAATCCATGAGCTGCACGTTCCAGGAATCGCCGATGCGTAGATCGAACGGCACGCTCAGCATGACCAGTAGCCGCTCGTCCGAATCGCGCACATCCCGGTCGGAATTCACCGTACCGCTGAACGACCACTCGTGCTGTCCGGTGAACGCGCCGCCATACACTTGCGCACCGGGCGCGGTGAAAATGAGGCTGCGTTGATTTTGATTGTCGCCATAGATATTCGGCAGCAGGATGCTCGGGCGGGTAAAAACTACGTCGCGCGTTTCGTTGTAGAACCCGAGTGCGTTCTTGACCTTGCCGGCGCGCAAGCCTGCCTGCGTAGTCGCTTCAGACACCAGACGATAATCGACGAGCGCGTAATCCAAACGAGCCGTGCCGTCGTCGCTGATACCGGCGTCGCGTATCGCGGCCTGCGCCGCCACCAACAACTGCGGACTCAATTGCACTGCTGCGTTGATACCGGCCTCGTAGTAATCGACGCTGCCGTCGGTACTATCGCCGAAGAAATCGTTGTGCCGACTCAAGACAAAACCCTGGGCTGCGTAGCCATGCACCTGATACTCGACCGCGCCGGCACAGACACTGAAGCAGATCGCAGCACATGCGCCGATACTCAGCCTCACAGCCTTTTGCATTCGATCAGTCATTGGCGCCTTTCGTCAGCAGCATGCTGGTCGAACGTAACACCTGGGCTCCAGAGTCGGACAACTCGCGTTTGCGCACATAGCCAATGGCGCCGGGTGTCGAGCGCACACGCTCGATCATTTCTTTTTCAGTATCCACCACCGTCGGCGCCAAACCGGTGCCGGTGAAGACCATGCGATCCCACGCCCGGCGCAACACATACGAATACATTCCCAAGCGTTCGCGATAGAACTGGTCGCTGAGCGGATCGTTGTCGGGCAGTACGAACACCTTGATCGGCGACCCGTCGGGCCATTGCCGCACGCGCATCGTGAACACCGCACGCAGCAGGCTGCGATCCAGAGTCACGCTCGTAAGCGACGGACTCACGATGGCATCCACCGCTGGTGCTTCATCTTCCGCACTCGCCGCCGAGCACAGCGATAACAGCAGTGCTGCCAACGCGGTTGTGAAGGTGAGTTTCAAGGGCCTGCTCTACGCACGAGCAGCCCGCAGCTCGGGCGCGAGATGACTTCCGACGGTCGCGGTGAAAGACCCAGGATCGATCGGCTTGGGAATGCAGCCGTCGAAATCGGCCGTGAGCGTCCGCTTGAGCTCATCGCCGAGCGAGGCCGCGGTGAATGCCAGGATCGGCACTCTTCTCCAGTCGGCATGGGTTCGCAGCGTCACCACCACCCGCGGGCCGTCGAGCACCGGTAAATCCAGATCGCAAAGGATGAGGTGCGCCTCATTCTGTAATGCGAGGCGGACGCCGCTGTCGCCATCGGTGGCGCTGCTGGTCGTGTAGCCCGACTGACGCAGCAGGTACTCGGCCAGCGCCAGGCTCATCTCGTTATCCTCGATGATGAGGATGTGAGCCGACATCTCATCGCGCCGGAAGCGTGAAGCGAAACTCCGCTCCACGATCTTTCTCCGCCTCCGCCTGGATCGTGCCGCCGTGACGTTCGACCAAGCGTCGCGCCAGCGCGAGCCCCATCCCGAGCCCTTCGAACTCCTCCTCGGCGTGCATGCGCTGAAAGAATCCAAACAATCGGCTCGCGTACTTCGGATCGAAGCCCGCGCCGTTGTCTTTGATCGAGTAAGTCACACTGTCCGGTTCGCGCCAGCCTTTCACCTCGACGCGAGGACGCTCAACGTTGCGCGTGAACTTGAGCGCGTTCGACAACAGGCTGCTGAACACGAGGCGCAGCAGATCGAAGTCCGCTTCCACTTCAGGCAACTCGCCGATGACGACGTCGACCTCTCGATTCGGCTCGAAGCTGCGCAGCTCGTCGATGGTTCTAGCTGTGAGCGCGGCGACATCGACGTTCTGTCGATGCAGCGGATGATGGCTGAGCGATTCGATTCGCGAGATCGTATCCGCCCGAAGCGCCAGCTTGGCCGCGCCCTTGACGACGTGATTCAGCAGACTCAGCGAGCGTGGCGGCAACTGCTCCGCGCCGTCCGTCACCACGATCTTCGCCATCTGTTCCAGCGTCCGTACCGGCGCTCGAAAGTCGTGCGAGATCATGCGCCCGTATTGTTCCAGATCGGCTTTCGTGCGCGACAACTCTTCCTGCAGCTTGATTGCCGGCGGTTCCAGCAGCGTGATCATCACTCCGCCGATTGCGCCCGACGCCTCGCGGATCGGCACGAACGAAAAGGTCATGCCACGTTCTTCGACCTGTTGGATTTCCAGCTGCGCCGCTTCGCCGCCGCGATAGGCACGGTCGAAACACACCCGCATCGTCGGCCAGGTTTGCGGCCAACTGCGGGCGAAGTCGTCGCCCAGCACGGTCGAATGTTTGATCGCTGCGAGCTGCGAGTATGCGTCGTTATAGATTTGCGCGCGCTGCCTTCCCCAGACGACGCATGACGGCGCAGGGAGCTCAAGACAAATCCCAAGCACGGTTTGCAAGCTCGACGGCCAGCGCTCGACCGGACCGAGCGGGCTGCCGCTCCAGTCCTTCGCCCTGATCCGCTCGCCCATGGCGCCGCCGCCCGATAACCAAACCATCGGGCCGCCTCCGACGCGATCTTCCTGCCGCTTTTGTGTGACTGGCACTGTGGTAACTTCCGCACACGCGTCGCAGCACCGACGACGTGAAGGCCGGATGATCCGAGATCGGCCAGCGCGTGTCGATGTGTGGTCAACGGCGCGTGGCGCGGTTATTACGTACCTTTGTGTAGAATATCGACTCCGCTATTCGAGGTACCTATGGCCAAAGCATATTGGATTGCCTGCTATCACAAGATCACCGATCCGGCGAAGCTCGCGAGCTACGCCAAGCTGGCGTTGCCGGCGATCGAAGCAGGCGGCGGCCGCATTCTGGCGCGCGGGATGGCCGCCAAGGCGTACGAACACGGCAAGTTGGAACGCACCGTGCTCATCGAGTTCGACTCCGTCGAACAGGCCGCGGCGGCTCACGAAAGCGCCGCTTATCAAGAAGCTCTCGTTGCACTCGGCGACGGTGCCGTGCGCGATATGAGGATCGTACCGGGAGTGTGAATATTCCAGCTGCGTACAGCCGCGGGAGCGCGGCTCGCAGCGTGCGAATATCGTTGTTCGATCAGCGATTTACCTTGTCTCTTCGGGCCTGGAGCGCAGCCCGGGCGTTTCGCTCGCGTGGGATTCTGGTATCAAGCAAATCGTCAATGCGGCTCGATGCGCAGCGTGCGATGAATGCTTTGAAAAAAATCCAATTGCTTGCAGCAGGCGTGATCGTCAACGGGATCCTGGCCCTGCCGTCGCCGACGGTCGCTCAGGACGCTCCCTGCGGCGGCCGCTTCGATTGCACTTCGCTGAACTGCCACAACCCATTCTGGGCGCAAAGCGCCTGCTACGCGAACTTGCCGCCAAACTGTTCGTACACGACTCCGGCTGCCTGTTACGACGGTGGCTCCAGTTCGTGTCCGTTCATGGTGCTGTGTCAGGACCAATGAGGGACACATCCGGCCTCGGGCACGGCTGAGTGAGATATGAATGTACATGGGGACTGCCGCTACGGCGCTCGTCGTACTCAAGGTCGCTCTCACCAGCCGTGTCCACCCAACCCTGGGATGGTTCGCACTTGATCGGATGTATCATCGCGTGCAGGTGTCAAAGGATTCACCTCCATGCAGAAGATCGTCGCCGTGGCGCTGGCTGTCCTCGCGTTGCCACTGGTTCCATGGACCGGCAGCGAAGCCCAGACCCTCATCTGTGCCAGTGATGCGCTGGCGAAGCCCGATCAGCGACGCTTGCTGAACGCGGCTAGAGCCGGCCTTCCAGACGACGTGACATTACAGGCGCCCACCGCTTGCCGAAATCCCGGATCCGCCCGCGCTTGGTTGGAAACGGAACGCCGGCCTACTGCTGAAGGCGCGCAGCAATGGTGGACGATCAATTGCAAACGCGGTCAACGCGACTGGTCGTGCGACCCGCCTCATTTGCAACGAAGCGCAACGATGACCCTCGTGATCGACGGGCGAGTCCGGACCATCAATCTTTCTTTCGACGGCTCGATTTCACTCGCCGACGCGCAGGAGCTCACGTCGCGCGCATGGAGCATCTACGAAGATGCGACCGCCGCTCCCGCCGCCTGCTCCAGCCTCGAACGCAAAGACTGGGAGCGCATGCGAGCTGCCTATCCCTTGAATCTTTCGGCATCCGAGCTCGACGCCAGCGTCTCGCTGGAAGAAGAAGCCCGGGAAGTCTCTCTCTTCGGCCACAGCGGATTGACGCTGAGCTTCCGCCCCGATTCGAACGGCCAATTCACCTTGCCGGCGTGCTGGATCGAGTGGATTGTTGTGACTTAGACCGATCGGCGAAGCACAGCGCACAGACTGGACACACATAAGGGAAGCGATCGGAGCTACTCATGACCTGCTCCGATGCAACCTCATCGATCGATAATCCAAACGTCGCTGCGCAATCTGCGCACAGGTAATGCGGAACGATCATCGTGCCGTCGCCGAGTACATCGCCGCGATAGATTCCGAAAGGGATGGGCGACGTCGCATCGGCGACCGCTTTTCGCACGTGGTCGCAACAGAAGGGGCCGGCGACGTGCGTGCCATGCTTCTGACAATGAACTGCTCCCACTCGGTCACCTCGAAATAGGCCGAATGTAGAATAGCGGAGCCCGCTGCATCCGTAGCTAGGCTTGAACGGCCGCTCTCAATTCCGCAAACGTATCGAACGCCAGATTGCCCGAACTCTTTGGAACAGGCGTCAACTCGCTCACGGCCGTCGAATCGGCACCGAAGACTGCGTGAATCAAGCCGCCGGTGACATCGCCTTCGGCACTCACTACGAGACCACTGTCTCTATCGGCACGCGATGAGAACGCGCAAACGCCCGCGAAGTTGGAGAGCTTGCGCGTATCGAACACCGCATCGGCCATACCTCGCGAGGCGCTGTAATCACTGGGATTGCTTGAAGCTCTGGCCAGAAAGTCGACCACGGCTCCAGGGGCAAGACCATAACGCTGAGCACCGCCCGCGTGCAGCATCTTCTTCATGAAAGAGGCCAGCGACGTGAGCCGCAAGTCCGCGAACTGCAATGTTTCACTCACGCGGTACAGGAAGAACTTCAAGTTCGGATCCACGGCAGCACCGGCTCGCTGCTCGCGCATGAACTCCGACGTCGCATCGCTCGACGATGCTTTCCAGATCTTGTCGGGCTGCTTCTTGGCTCCAGGCATGGAGTAATGCGCGTGTTCTCGCAGCACACCCGCGATGGTGCCGATGTATAACGCGCCCTGCCCCGCTCGACCGTCCAATCGCAGACCGCTAAACCGATTGGTGAGCTTCGACGCACTGCCCGGCGGAATCACACGAGCGTCGTACTTCGGATTGTTCACGCGTACGACCAGGCTGCCTGCGGGAAGCACCACCCCCGGGAACACCCGGCTCTGGATGCCGTCGTACGTTATGTCGTAATACCGATCGTAGCGCTCGACGTCGTCGATCTTGCCCTGGACAATCGTCTGGCGTCGCGGCTGATGGCGGCTTTGATATACGGGCACGATAGCTACCTCTTCGTGGCGCAGATGCTTCGCACCGGAGCGCGCTTGAGATTCAACAGGGAATGAGCATGCGTATTTTATCCTTGATCGTCCTTAGCTCCATCCTCTCAGTCGGTCGTTTGCTAGCCGATCCAACACTGGCTGCGGGCGAGATTCCTCCGCTGTCTGCCGAATGCCTGCACGAAGAAAGCGGCATGCTCGGCATGGGTTTCGCCTATAAAATTGTATCGTGCGGCGGCGAGCAGGCCGTGCTTCTGGAACGTTATCTCGGGCGGCAAGGCGAGGAGGCGACTTTTCAGATCGTCGATCGATTGGCCCTGCCTGAGGTCAAAGACGGCCAGTCGATACTCAGCGTTGCGCTGTGCGAGTCGCGAGCCTATAAAGACGACCCCGTCTCTGGGATTGGCTCCTGGAAAGACCAAGAAGATGGCTCGATCGTCGCGGAACAGATCTCACACGCGTGGCGGTTCGATTTGCAGCAAGGGAAGATCGAAGCCATTGACCCTCATGAGCTTCAGTGCGTGGGAGAGTCGGCCGACTGAGCGAGTCGGATAGCATAGCGCTAGATCGTAGCTGCCGGTGCGCCGGTCGACTTCCAATCGAGGCGGCGAGCATCGTTCGACAAAGGTCGGCGCAGAGAATCCGTGCAGGATGCTCGCCCGAACAGAAACTTGTCGACGATTGCCCAAGGCCAAGAATGACACCCCCCATCGAAATGCGTGATCGCCTCCTGCGCTGGTGGGGATGGCTGCTGCTCACGACGCTCTCGCTCCTGCTGCTCGTCGCCTTTCGCTATTTCGAGGTCATCGATCTCGACGCCCGCCCCGCATCGCTGCTGTTTCGGGCAATCATGCTCGTCGCCCACTTCACGACGCTGACCACCGTATCGTTGCTGCCGGCGCTGGTTGGCATCCTCCTATGGCCGCGCCCGCGGATCATCATCCCGCTTGGCGTGTTTTGCGCGGCGACGGCTGTCTGTGTGCTGATGATCGATACACAGGTCTACCAACTCTATCGATTTCACATCAATGCCGGTGTATTGAACCTGCTGTTCGGCGGCGCGGCGCTCGAAACATTTGTTTTCTCCGGCGCCATGTATGTGCAAGCAGCTCTGATCGCAGCCGCGATCTTGGCAGTATCGATCGCCGCCGGCGGCTTTTTGTGGCTGCGAGCGACTGCGCCCCTGCGGTTGCGAGTGATCCCGCGAGCCGTAGCATCCGTGCTCGTAGCCGCACTGGTAAGCTTTCATTCCATGCACATCTGGGCGGACGCGGTTGCCTATGAACCATTCCTCGAACAAACAGAAGTGCTTCCGATGCGCTACGCGGCGACTGCAAAGCGGCTGTTGCGCTCACATGGTGTAAACCTGGGCACGATGCAGGCCATGCCGGTGGACGAAGCGCAGGGCGCGCGCGAGCTGTCGTATCCATTGCAGCCAGTAACCTGCCACGCGCCGGAAAATCCGCCCAACGTGATCGTCATCGCCATCGATTCCTGGCGCTTCGATGAACTCAATGCAGAAGTCACTCCAAACATCGAATCGCTCGGGCGTCGCTCGGCCCGCTTCCTCGATCACTACAGCGGCGGCAACGCAACCCGTATCGGTATGTTCTCGCTGTTCTATTCCATACCGGGCACCTATTGGCATCGTGCTCTAGCGGAACGGCAGGGGCCCGTACTCATCGAGCAACTGTCCAAGCTCAATTACGACCTGCAGGTGTTTCGCAGCGCGCCGCTTTATAGCCCCGAGTTCGATCGCACGGTCTTCTCACAACTCAAGGGTGTTCGCATCCGTTCGGATGGCAACGGCCCGGCAGAGTGGGATCGCGATCTCACCAACGACTTTCTCGGTTATCTGCAATCCCGCACCGAGACTTCGCCGTTCTTCGCACTGTTGTTTTACGACGCTCCGCATAGTTTCGAATATCCGCACGACTATCCCGCCAAATTCCAGCCCGCGGCCACCCAGGTAAACTATTTGCAGCTGGATGCGGACACGGATCCCCTGCCACTACTCAACCGCTATCGCAACTCGCTGCACTACGTGGACTCTTTGATCGGAGAGGCACTTTCCGCGTTGGAATCACGCGGGCTGCTCGATAACTCCGTGATCATCGTCACCGGCGACCACGGGCAGGAATTCAACGACAGCCGCCAGAACTATTGGGGTCACGCGAGTAACTTCACGCGGTTCCAGACCAGCGTTCCATTGCTGGTGTATGCGCCAGGGATCTCACCTAAAACATATCGACACCGAACGACACACTTCGACGTGATGCCGTCAGTGATGCGCAACTATCTCGGCTGCGACGATCCGTTCTCGACCTACAGCGTCGGCCAACCCCTGTTCGAACCCGGCGGCCGCGACACCATCGTCATGAGCGAGTACACGGACTTCGCCATCATGAATGGCAACCATACTGCCGTCGTGCGCAAGCATGGTATGGAGGTGCGAGACGAAGCCTATCTCAAACTCGATATCCGCCTCGCGCCGAAGGTAATCGCAACTGCCCTGGAGCAGAATGCACGCTTCATGAATGGGGCGTTGCCTTCATCGAACTGACTCTGATGCGGGGCCAAACATCCAACGTCACTGCGGATTTGAAGGATACCGACTACGCACGAGTGCGATGCAGTTGACACATCACAGCTCGACTCAGCTGCGGTACTACCTGCCGTGCAGAAAACTCATAGACTTCGCGCGTCCAACAGAGACTCCATTGCCTACCAATAGCTGAATAGATACTCCGCAAGCCGCAGCGAGCAGAGGCGAAACAAGTGTGACTGCTGTTGAACCGGTCGACTTCCGGTAGGCGATCTGTCGTCCCATCAGTAGACCAATCCGGCAACATTATTCGCCCACATCATTCAAAGCTGAACCACTTGGTTTCACAAATCGGCGAGAGCCGGAAACGGCGCGGCCTTCAGATGGTCTCCAATTTCACCCAGAAAAATAGCAAAACGACTGCGGAGCATGCGGAATTCCAAAGTGCCCCTCTAGATCCAGCGGCACTTTGTAGCGACGTGGCTTCTTAATCTTGATTGCGTGCCCCTCGTGCTTGCCAGCGAAGTATCGATCGAAGTAGCTACGAGGTATACCCGCGTACTCTGAGGTAACTCGCCAAAGCGCATCCGGTCGAAGCGTCAGCACTTCATCCACCAGAAATTCCCCGATCACCTTGCGCTCTGGGGATGATGAATAAACGATCACCCGCTCGACGTCACGCCGAAACAAAGCACGGCGGAACTCGAACCTCTTCCTTCCTTCAAGGATATCGTTCGCGAATTTCGGCTTAATTGAAAGAATGAGAGTGAACTTCATATATCAGATCGCTTCTTGTCAGTTGCCCATGCGTGTTCGCACACCGCAAGAAGTCTGTCATACAAAAGTGGCTGCGTGGTGACAAGATTAGCCCCGCCAATACAACGCAGCCTCTTCAGCTCACGGAATGGCACCGCGCGAGGGAAGCAGGTGAACGAATCGAACGTAAAGTAAGAGACGCTACCATCCTTCCTGGCCATGCGCCCGAGATCATCCTGCTCCAGAACTCCTTGCCGTAAGAGTTCGAGTTCAAGCTTTACTGGTGACGCTGCATCGGTCGATGTAACTCGTGCAATTCCAACGGCCTCTGCTCTCCCTCGCTCGACACCCGATAAGTAGAAGACGACTAAATCACCGCGCCTCAAGTTCCGAATGGCCGAGCTGCTCCCAAAGTATGCTCGCTCAATATGGAGAATCGCTTCTTTTGCGAATAAAGGGCGCTGTATTGTCACAGAAGGCAGAAGTACGGAAGCCAGCTTGTCCCGGATCGGGACAATGAACACATTCCGGTTAGGAACAAGCAACAATAGCGGAGCAAGCAGGCTCTCGAATGAGAAAAGATCCACGGTCCGATGTAGCTGCATTCCTGGGCGGCTAAGGATGAGTCCGGTGCTGACGCTCTCCCGGTACTCTGGGATGACTTCCGGCAACGATGTCCCGACTATTTTACCGATGCCGTGCCTGAATCTATTCCACTGAATGGGACCTACCACGCCTCGGTAAGCCAATTTCCTCATCGTGATTACACCAGAATTACCCCAAACGTCGGTGTTGAAGCCGACCGCACGCGCAGTCCCATGCGTTAGACCTTGGCGAGCTAGGCTGCGGATCTCACATATCGTGCACTGATCCATCGGCAGCATCGAAAGCAAAGTTCCCATAAGATGGTCAACAATGAGTTGAGCATCAGGAACTTCTTCATTTACGAACAAAAACGCGGTCAGAATATTTGTGGGAGGTAGTACTTCGTTCCACGAACCGAAACCTACCATTCGGTCGCCGTACAAGACCGACAGGCGAACCCTCCGCTTAGCAGACGTTCCGGCATCTATTGCCTGGCGAAAGACCGAATCAAGATCCTCCGCACCTGACAGAAGATCGAGCAAGGCATCCTGGTCAGAATCCCTATATTTGGCCGCTCGAAGACGCCCTTGGGTGGCAAGGTAGGCGGGGAACGCCTCGCTTTGATCAGACTGATTCGGCGCTGAGATCAGGTCGAATGGCGACACCACCTCCAGAGAGTACCGCGTGTATAACTGCGGGCCCGCACGCAATATTGCCTTCTCGTTGGTTACGAATCCTCTGATGCCGTGGCGAATACACGCTGTGAGATGGCGAAGATCTGATGCGTCATTCACGGCTGCCGCTCTGTTCTCATTGCGATCCGGAAAGACCAATTTTCGCAATGTTGTCATCAACTCATCCTTATGCTCCAAAGCGGGAAGCGTTGGCAGCGATTCAGCGAATTGCAGAACCGGATCACTGGCCTGCCCCCTCGAATGGCGCCGCAGTTCTTCCGCGAACTCATATGACACGCATAAGCGGACGTCACCGTTAAGGGCAGTAGAGAAGAGTCGCCGCGCGTGCTCCGCATTTTCTCTGCTCTTCAGCAGGTCGAACAGTATGTTTAAATCGAGTGCATAAGAAGGTATTGCGAGGATTGGAGAGGTGTGCGCGACCTCCATCCAGTGAGCCCTACCGAAATCTGAATCAGATGCCCACAAAGACGCGCTGGAAAGTTCGTGAACTCGTACGTTAATGATCCGGCCACTTGTACGCCCGCCGGGCAGCTGCCTGACAATGTAAAAGCCTTGCCGCTCCCAAAACCGATTTGCCGCGAGATCCGTCGCTACTCTCGCAGACACTATTTGAAAATTTCTGCGCCTCGCCTCACTTTTAAGTTCTCCGATCAATAAAGCACCGACCCCGCAAGTCCTACATTCTTCACAAACGAACAACTGGTGAACCTTTGCGCTTGAGCCACTTCCTCCAAACGCCAAGTACCCCAGGACTCTTCGCCGGACGCTGTCTAGCGCGACCCATAATTGGCCGCGGATAGCCAACTCTTCATACGCCGAAAAGGGAAGAAATCCAAGGCGATCCTTGTTCTGATCGGCCAACGCAATGATCTCGCCGATAAATGGCGATACATCGCTAAAGCTCTTGAGCAGCAATGGAGATGTGCTCTGCTTGAGGTGTCCAGACTCGGCGGTCATTTCGTCAACGCGTCCAGTCAGCTCGCTCCACCAGAAGCGCAGCCGAAAGTATCGTGTGCCTAGATCCCATATCATCCTTCATAACGTCGCCGCTTTTCGTGGAACGTGCATTCGCCCATTTCTGGAGACCGGAGTTACTGTTCGTTCCACCCCGGAGTTCAGCGGTCAAATTCAACGAGAACACAGGACTCTCTCGCCTTGATGGCGCTGCGGCAAGGCGAACAGATCCGCGCGTAGCCCGCGCGTATTTCGCGATAGCACACACATCACCAATCTCACGGAGAGCAACTAGCGTGATGGCCGCGACGAAGGCTCTCGGAACGCGCTCCGCCCAACCTGGCTGGACACCGCCCAAGCACGCCGAATTACCAAAGTGAACCTGTAGCTTCACTACGAAGCTCTGGGTGAAAGGCGTGGCCGAACCCAACTCCCTATCCGATAATCAGGCGCAAGCAGAATGTCCGCACCCGATGCTTGAACTCAGAGAATGCAAATCGAGCGGACCCGTGAAACTTTTCACCGACTATGCGCCTCAAGCGGTAACTTTCGAATTCGCCACATCAGGCATACATATTTCTTTGTGCAGAACGCCTTTAAGAAGGCAGCGAACTACATACTGCTGCATCCGACTGCTCAGCTAGTCGACTTCCCGTCGGCGGCACAGTCCACCAACTCAGCCCCCCCCCAGCTACTGCGATCTTGGCTCGTCATGGCGACTAAGCATCCAACGTCACTCCACATCCCCCCAACCCACAATACCCATCCGGATTCTTCGCCAGATACTGCTGGTGATAATCCTCGGCGTAATAAAACTCCGGCGCCTGCAGGATCTCGGTCGTGATCTTGCCGTAGCCCGCTTTGGTCAAGCGCTCCTGATACGCAGCGAGACTGTTCTCGGCAGCGGCGCGTTGTTCGGCGTCGTAGACGTAGATGCCTGAGCGGTACTGAGTGCCGACGTCGTTGCCCTGGCGCATGCCTTGCGTCGGGTCGTGGTTCTCCCAGAATGTTTTCAGCAATGTTTCATAGCTGACCTTCGAAGGGTCGTAGACGACGCGCACGACTTCGTTGTGAGCGGTGTAGCCCGAGCACACTTCTTCGTACGTGGGATTCGGCGTGACGCCGGCGGCGTAGCCGACGGACGTGCTGTACACGCCGGGCACTTGCCAGAACTTGCGCTCGGCGCCCCAGAAGCAACCCAAGCCGAACAACGCGAGCTTCGTGCCTTCGGGGAACGGAGCGACGAGACGATTGCCGTTCACGAAGTGACGCTCGGGAACGCGCAAGGCGGTGGCGCGGCCGGGAAGGATGTCGGTCGCATTGGGCATGACAGCCTGCTTACGAAACGAATACATGGTGAACCTCAGATATCGGCAAAAAAGTGTAAAACGCAATGTTGCCTGGGAATCGATGAGTGGTATAGGTGCGGCCGGGGAACACCGAAACCAAGTCTCATGAACGTCGCTTACGGAGCAGCATTGACGCTGCTCGCAGCGCTGGCCAGCGCTTTTCTCTGTAAGGATACGCTAGCGGAGGCTCCGCCGACGACTGGCTCTAAAACCGTGCTCGGCGTGAACGCGCTGTTGGCCGACGGCTCGATGGCACTGCTGAATCGTCAGTGGGAAAAAGGCATCAGCCTCACCGAGATGGGGTTGAAAGAAGTGGTTTCCAATGCGGACCGCGCCGCTGGCTATGCCAATCTGTGCGGGGCTTATATCGCTCTCAAGCAATTCGAACGCGCGTTGGAGAACTGCGATCGCTCGATTGCGATAGTGACGACGAACTGGCGCGCGTGGCAAAACCGGGCGGCGGCGAATCTTTCGTTGGGCCGCGTCGATGAATCACTACGCGACATCGAGCGCGGCCTTGCCATCAATCCCAAAGCGCCGGAATTGCAACAGACACTCGCAATCGCGCGAGGTCGTGAAAAACTTCAGCAACAGCAACTGCGCGCGCTCGTGGAGTCTTGAGCAGATCTACTTCGGCAAGCGCACGACAAGCTGCACTTCGACGATGCCGGTATCCGGAAGCAAGGCGGTCGTTCCTACGGCCGTCCACGCCGGATAGGGAGCTTTGAAATATTCGCCGGCGACTTCGTAGAAGGCATCGAACTGCGCACGGCGATTGCCTTCGAAGTTCGGCGTCTCCCAGACGTGGAAGCTGTTCACCATGACGACGTTGCTGAAGTCGGCGCCCGCCGCTTGCAACGTCGCTTTGATGCGTTCGAATCCTCGACGCACTTGCTGCTTGAACGCGGCCACGTCCTTGCCTTCGTTCTCGCGCCGGCCGATGACGACGCCTGAGAGATACAACATGTTGTCGACGCGTCGCGCGGCGGAGTAACGATATTCGTCGTACGCGCGCTTCTCGCCTTCGGATGCGAGGACGACTTCACCGTTCGGGGAGGGAATGATCACCGGCCATTTGCTTTCGGCGGCCAGCGAGCTGGCACTAACGATCGCAAGTCCGATCATGGACAACGCGGCTCGAAACATTTGTAAGCTCCACGAGTTGCTTGGGATGCGAGCATCCTAGTGCAACGTCTGGAGCATTGGTCGCTCTACGAGAACGACTCGTCTCACGCGCTCGTGAGAATGGATGTTTCTAAGAAAGAAAGCTCCAGCAGGGGCTACACCCTCTGCCGGAGCGTTAGAAGATCGAAATCACGCCGCGGCCGCTCCGGCCGAACCGACGCCGCCCATGAACGTGAGCGAATCCGCCGCCCGGCGGCACTCACGCGGCGTCACTCCATGGAAGCGACGCAGAGCGCGGAACAATGTCGAGCGCGAATCGAAACCGACGACTTTCACGATGTCCTCGACCGCCATCTCGCTTCCTCGCAACAGCCGGCCCGCGACCGTCGTGCGCTTACGCTGCAGATACTCGTGCGGTGTCACATCGTGAATGTGTTTGAACAGCCGCAGGAAGTGATGCCGCGAAAGGAACGCCGCCCGCGCCATGTCACCCAGCATCAACGGCTTGTCGAAGTTGGAGTGAATGAAATCGGTCGCGAGCGAGACACGACGCAGGATCTCGCGCCGGGTAGCCGCACGACGCACCGGCACGCCACGAGCGCGCTGGAGCACATCGCGATGGCGCATCAGCATCCGTTCCAGCAGGAACGCGAACTGCTCTTCGAACCACAGCGGATCGTCCAAGCCCATCTCGCAATGGCGACGAATGAACAGCAGCACCGGAGTGACACCGCGGTCATGCGTCTGCAAATGCGGAATGAAAGGCAACGCCGACGTGGTATGCACCTCGCCGTCGTCGAGCAACCGGTCCTCCGGCGTGATCATCGCGCCGAGCGTTTCCTCGGGCATGCCCCGGCGGAACAACACAGTCAGGACGTTGACTGGATCGGAGCCACGGACCCGCACCGTTGCGGGACCGGCGGGCACCGGCAGCCAGGTATCGTCGTCGACCGAGATGCGACGACTGTCCATCATGACTTCCTGCCGGCCGCCCCAGGCCGCCAGCAGCGCAAAACGTTCGCCATCCAACGTGTAATCGGCTACCTGCGTGTGCAGGCTCACCACGGTATTTTCGGAGCTGGGCTGTCGCGCCAACGCCGCACTGAGGTCACCACTCACCATTTCCTGGGTTCGACGGAGAATCATCCGTTACCCCTCCCCGTTTGCATTGCAGTCAACACCGGCGGCAATACCGGCCTTTTTGAGGCCCCTCGACACGTTCGAGCTCGTGCCGAACACGCCCCACCCTAAAACTGACAGAACTTGGAAATCGGCTCAGTTGTTACCATTTCCGCGCCGATCAGTGATGCATACAAGCTATTTACGATCATCTGATTGCGGGATGCGACGAAAGGTTGCAGTCCGCCACTCACTTCGTTCAGGGGTTACCGCATTTACGCAATGCATGAGACACCCCTGAGCACGATCGGCTGGTCTAGCACAAGAACTGTTAGCGCCGAACCTGCGGCCGAGGTTGCACGCACGCCACGACGTGGACAACTAAGCATGAAATAGCTCGCGCGCCGCGCCTCGTGCCCGGCTCGCTTGTGGTTAAGACGATTGACTCGCTGCTAGTGAGACAGCGCCGGCGAAAAAGATTTCGTAGTGCGGAGGAGCATGTGCGCCCCGCCGTGTTAAGAGCCCAGCGTGCTAAGATCGCGGCCGTTCGAACTCGCCCCCAATCCCATGCCCATCGCTCACGAACACAACCTGGCGCAGCCGCTGCCGCGTAACTGCCCCTTCGGTATCCGTATCAAGCTTCGGTCCACGGACCCGTTCAAGAATCTGGTCGGTGGCGACTGGACGCGCGAACACTGGTTCGCGACGCGCGAGGAGCGGGATCAGAAGCTCAAGGAAATGAGCGAGCGTTATGTGTACTTCCGGCCGGGCGATAAGCCCACGCTGGAGTTCGAGAAACTCGACAAGTAAGCCGCTTTAGAAAGTTCTGCCGAGGAACAGGTAGAACGCGGTCTCGCCTTCCTGGTCGTAGCCCGCCGCGAGGTACACCGGACCGAGCGGCGAATCCAGGCCGAAGAACAGGCTGGCGTTCTTGCGCATGTCGCCGAAGCTGGCCTGGCTGCTTTCGAGCCACGTATTGCCGGCTTCGAACGAAACGCCCGCATACGCCGGCAAGTCCAGCACACCCTCGCCGCCACGCCCGACGCGACGCTGATAGATCAGGCGCGCGATGCCGTAGTGAGGCCCAGCCAGATAGCCGGTCGGCAGTCCCGACAGATTCAAGAACCCGCCGAGCGAGTAAAAATTCTGCGGCCGGACCAACTCGGCATCGGCGGTCGTGCCCGCATCCATCCAGAAAATCAGCGTGTGGCGATCGAACGAGCGCGCCACCAACCATGACAATTCGAACGCGTCGAGATTTTCATCCGCGCCGATACTGTCGCGCTCGCCTCGCCATTCGAAGTTGAAACTCTGGCCATGACGCGGGAAGAAAATGCTGTCGAGCTTGTCGTAAGAGAAGCGCGCGAAATAGCCGCCGCGATCGAATTCGAAGTTCGGTAGCGTGGGATCGCCAATCAACACGCGAGCGCGGCCGGTGCCACGACGCATGCCCACGCGGACCTCGCCCCAATTCTGAATTTCACGGCCCACATCCAGGCCGCTTTGCAGGCTGCGCACCCGGTACTCGGCGAGCACGTCGTCGTTCTGCAGCTGGAACACACTGCGCTCTTCGAAATCGAAAAACGGCGCGAGAAAGTAGCGGCTCGCCAGCGACAACGGCTGATAGAACTCGGTGAAGAACTTCGGGTTGTCGCCGATCTGAATGTCGGTGAGCCACTCGCCGCCCAAGGCATTCAGCTCGGTGGAGATAAGACGAGCAGCGGCGTTGTAGCGGCTGGTGCCTTCGAAGTTGTCTTCGAGATTCAGGCCGAAACGCACGTAGTTCGGCCCCCAGCTTTTACGCCGCAGGTCGAGCTCAAGCCCCGAGCGGCCGTTCTCTTCGATCAGGTTGTAATCGATGGACTCGAAACGATCGAGCGCATACAGCGACGACAACTGATTACGCACCCGGTCGGCATCGAGCGCCTTGCCGACCAGATTGCTCATGGTCGCCTTCACCAGCGCGTCGTATTCCATCGAGCGCGGATCGGCACGCACGAAATCGATGGTCGGCAGGCTATTGTCACGCGGGTTACGAGTGGCGAGATACATCAGGTATGCATCTGGGTCCAATGACAGCTTTGCCAAAGATGCTGTCTTGCCCCGAGCCGCCGCCTCGCCTGCGCGCACCGAGGACAGCACGCGACCGAAATCGGCGGACGTCGAGCGACCCAGATCGGGTTCGATGACGATGTCGTCCGGGCCGAGCAGCGCGCGTTGCTGACGCGTGCGGCCTTGAATCAGGATCGCGAACGCCTGGTTGGTGATTTCCAGCGGCGATTTCAGCTCCTCGCTCGAATACAGCGGGAAGCTCACGTCGACGACGATCAACACGTCCACGTTCATGGCACGTGCAATTTCGACCGGCAGGTTCTCCACCAGGCCACCGTCGACGAGCAATCGACCGTCGCGCTCGGCCGGCGCAAACACGCCCGGTGCGGACATGCTGGCACGCATCGCCGTGACCAGATCGCCGGAATCCATGATGACCGCCTCGCCCGTTTCCAGGTCGGTGGCGACCGCGCGAAACGGAATGGGCAGGCTGTCGAAGCGTTGAATCGCAGCAACCGGCAGCGAGGCCCGGCGCAGCACCTGTTCCATTTTCTGTCCCTGCACCAGGCCGCGCGGCAGGACGAAACCTTTGTTCGTCACACCCATCGCGTAGCGCACGAGGAATTCGCGATCGTCCTGTTTGCGGCGAAAGCCCAGCTCCTCGCGCGGCGGACGATCCCTGAACGCGTCTTCCCAATTGACCGAGCGCAGGAGTTTGTCGATCTCGGACACCGGCATGCCCGACGCATACAGGCCGCCCACAACGGCACCCATGCTGGTGCCGGCAATCGCATCGATGGGAATGCGCAGCTCGTCGATGACCTTCAAGACGCCGACGTGGGCAGCGCCACGCGCTCCGCCGCCGCTCAACACCAAACCGATGCGCGGCCGGTGCTGATCGACGGCCGCTGCGCTCGCCGGCATCGCCAAAGGCAAGGCGAGCAGCAGCGTCGACGCGCAGCGTAATGCGAAGGATGCGAACTGGGCCTTCATCTTCGAAATTATAGTACCAGCGCCTTGTGACCTAACGCACTCGCCGATACGCTTTTTGAATGACTGCAACCTGTCGCCGACTGGCCACGCCACTGTTGATCGGACTGGCTATCGTGGCGACCGCCTCGGCAGCGCCGCCGCATCGGCGCCTCTACGACGACGATGCTCAATGGCAATGGTATGGCGGCGATGCCGGCGGCGCGCGCCATTCCATCCAGGCGCGTATCACCAAGAAGAACGTCGAGCAGCTCGAAATCGCGTGGTCGTATCGCACCGGCGATCTGGGCAAGGGCTTCGCGCAGGCGCGCAAGATGGCGTTCGAAGCGACGCCGATCCTGATCGACGAAACGCTGTATCTCAGCACTCCGACCAACATCGTCGTGGCGCTCGACGCCGCCACCGGCAAACCTCACTGGCGCTACGATCCGAAGATTCCGCGAAACATTCGCTACGCCGAAGTCACGTCCCGCGGTGTTTCGTGGTGGACCGACGAGAGCGCCGACCCGAATGCGACCTGCTCGCAGCGTATTTTCTTCGGCACGCTCGACGCGCGCCTGATCGCGCTCGATGCACGAACCGGCCGGCCCTGCGCGAGCTTCGGCGGCAAGGGCAGCATCAATCTCGCGAGCAGCGCGAGACCGACCCAGCGAGGTGAATATCTGGTCACGTCGCCGCCGGCGATCTATCGGGATCTGGTGATTGTCGGCTCGGCGATTGGTGACAATCGTGCGGTCGAGTTGGAACGCGGCATCGTGCGTGCGTTCGACGCTCGCACCGGCGTGCAACGCTGGTCGTGGGATCCGATTCCAACATCGGCCGAGGAAGCGCAAGCCCGAGGCTGGAGCGAAGAATCCGCTCGACGCACCGGTGGCGCGAACGCATGGTCGGTGTTTTCCGTCGATGTCGGCCGCGGTTTGTTGTTCGTTCCAACAGGCTCGGCAAGCCCGGATTACTTCGGCGGCGCGCGTCCGGGAGCAAACAATTACGCCAACTCACTCGTAGCACTGCGCGCAGAGA
>Ga0247784_1000077_pt1 | contig 35001 bp, 26 predicted proteins | sample UWRJL169409R5_FD_179909 | JGI IMG/M metagenome (GOLD analysis project Ga0247784, IMG submission 179909) | Plant litter microbial communities from Arlington Agricultural Research Station in Wisconsin, United States - UWRJ-L169-409R-5 | ecosystem: Environmental > Terrestrial > Plant litter >...
GGCCCAGGCCAGTGACTTTCACTTTGCCCGCAAGACCCTGGTCTTCGATGGCCTTCGCGGCGGCCACGATGCCGACTGAGCTGATGGCAACGATCACAGCGAGATCCGGATGCTGTTTCACCAGCGCGACGGTCTCGCGATACGACTTGTCCGCGACGTCGTCGCCATACACGACGCCAGCGAATTCCAATCCCGGGTACTGAGGCAGCGCCTTTTGCATTTGCGCCAGCCACGCGTTTTGATTCGTGGACGTCGGCGTCGCCGACACGACTGCGACTTTGCCTTTGCCGTCTGGAGCCAGCTCCGCCGCGAGTTGCGCCACTGTCTCGCCGATCAACACATCGGAGGAGGGCGCGAGATGAGCTTGCCGGCCCGCTTTGGCGACCGCCGAGTCATAAGAGATGACTTTGATTCCACGCTGCATCGCTCGTTGCAACGTCGGCACGAGAGCATCCGGATCGTTCGCAGAGATGGCGATGGCATCGACGCGCTGAGCGATCAACGCATTCAATGTTTCTATTTGCCCTTCGGCGGTCGGCGTCGTCGGGCCAGTGAAAATGATTTCGGCATTGAGCGCGCCGGCGGCTTCGTCGGCGCCTTTGTGAACGGCATCGAAGAAGCCGTTACCGAGCGACTTGGCGACGATGCCGATGCGAACCTTGCCGCCGGCGTCACCCGCCGGAGCCGCAGGGCGCTCGCCGCAGCCTGCCAGTGTCATCGCGGCCAAAAGAGCCGCGGCCCGAACCAACGTTCGTCGATGCAACATCCAATCCCCCCGTCGTCCGCCTGCAACTCAGGCTAGTTTTTGCAACTCATCTTCTGCGCTCACCGAAGCCACGATCACTTTGATGCCCGCGGCTTTGAAAACATCCAGCTCTTCGGGCTTCGCGCCGTCATCCGTGATGATGGTGGAAATACGATCCAGGCCTGTGACGATCATCGCGGACTTCTGCCGCAGCTTGCTGCTGTCGGCCATCACGATCACGTCCTCGGTGCGTTTCAACAATTTGGTCTGCGCCTGCACCACCAGCGGGTCGGCTTCCATGATGCCGAAGCGGTTCAGGCCGTAGCAGCCGGTGAACAGCTTGTTGCCCCAGAAGTTTTCGATGGTGTCGTTGCTGAACGGGCTCAGCACGATGTTTTGTTCGCGGAAGATCGTGCCGCCCGGCAGCGTGATGCGATTGCGGCTGGTCGCGAGCAGCTTGGCGGCGATAGGAAACGAATTGGTGAGAATGTCCAGATCGTGATCGGCGAGAAATTCCACCAGCGCAAACGTGGTGGTGCCGCCGTTGATGATGATGCTCTCGCCCGCTGTGATCAGTTCCGACGCCGCGCGTGCAATCGCTCGCTTCTGCGGGACGCTGATATCCTGGCTCAGCGCGAATGGCATTCCGACGAGGTGAGGCTGATGTCGCGGTCGTACTGCCTCGGCGCCGCCGCGAATACGTTTGACTTCGCCGCGCTCGGCCAACGTATTGATGTCGCGCCGGATCGTCGCCTCGGACGCGCCCAGCAAATCGAGCAGATCGCCGACGCTCACGATCGAACGTTCTTCGACGAGCTTGAGTATCAGGCTATGGCGCTCTCGTTCCAGCATGGACCCTCCCATGATCGATCCTGAGGTTTAAGTGCCCGAAATCCGTGAATTCCTCGGCACTCACCGCTCTGATGATCGATTATGCTTGCATCTGATTGTATATGATCGTTTCGTGTGGTACACAGTCATTTCGCGTGCCCTGGCCCGAGGAACCGATCCCAAGCGATTGCTGGAGCGCGCTAACGTCAGTGTTGGGGGAGATTAGATGAGCGTGGTACAGCCGGCGCAAGCCGAGTCGTCGTCGTTGCTGGTCGAAAACCGCTGGGACGACGCGGTCGCAGCCGGAATGACGCCGCCGGAGCTGTTGCTCTATCGCTCCAACCTGCTCGGTTCCGACAAGCGCATCACCAATTTCGGCGGCGGCAACACCTCCGCGAAGCTCGCCGCCAAGGATCCGCTCACCGGCCAGGACACCAAAGTGTTGTGGGTGAAGGGCTCGGGCGGCGACCTCGGCACCATGAAGCTCGACGGCTTCGCCACCTTATATATGGACAAGTTCCTGTCGCTCGAACCCTTCTACAAGGGCAAGGACAGCGACAGCGTGCTGGTGCCGCTGTATTCCCATTGCACGTTCAATCTGAATCCTCGCGCCGCCAGCATCGACACGCCGCTGCATGGTTTGGTCGATCGCGCGCATGTCGATCACATGCATCCCGATGCGTTGATCGCGATTGCCGCCGCGGCCGACAGCCGTGCGCTGACCAAAGAAATCTACGGCGATGAGATCGGCTGGTTGCCGTGGATCCGCCCGGGTTACGAGCTCGGCCTCGCGCTGCGTAAGTTCACTCGTGAGAATCCCAAGGCGCGCGGCGTTGTGCTCGAAGCGCACGGTGTATTCACGTGGGCCGACACGGCGAAGGCTTGTTACGAAACCACGTTGGATGTGATCAATCGCGCGACGCTGTGGCTCGCGGATAGAAGCCACGGCAAACATCCGTTCGGCTCGGTGAGAACTTCAGCATTGTCCGCCGAGAAACGTCGTGAAGTTGCGGCCGCCGTCATGCCTCGCATTCGCGGTTTGATTTCCGGCACGTCGCGCAAGATCGGTCACTTCGACGACAGCCCCGCGGTGCTGGAATTCGTGGGCAGCGAGAAGCTGCAGCCGCTCGCCGATCTCGGCACCTCGTGCCCGGATCATTTCCTGCGCACCAAGATCTGGCCGCTGGTGTTGCCGTTCGATCCCGCCAAAGACAGCATAGAGGAATTCGCCAAGCGGGTTCAGCCGGCGGTCGAGCAGTATCGTCAGCGTTACGCGGGTTATTACGAGCGCTGCAAACGCGACGGTTCGCCGAAGATGCGCGATCCAAATCCGGTCGTTTATCTCGTGCCCGGCGTCGGCATGATGACTTTCGCGGCCGATAAAGCTACTGCGCGCATCGCCGGTGAGTTCTACATCAATGCGATCAACGTCATGCGCGGTGCCGCCGCTGTCTCGACGTATCGCGGCTTGCCCGAGCAGGAAGCGTTCGATATCGAATATTGGGACCTGGAAGAAGCGAAGCTGCAACGCATGCCGAAGCCCAAGCCGCTCGCCGGCCGGATCGCGTTGATCACCGGCGGTGCCGGCGGCATTGGCCTCGCGACCGCGCGTCGTTTAATGGACGAAGGCGCGTGCGTGATGCTTTGTGATATTGACCGCGATGTGCTGAAAGACGCCGAAGCGGGCCTGAAGAAACAATACGGCGCCGACGTGGTCGGCAGCTGCTGGATGGACGTCACGCGTGAAGATGCCGTGATCGCGAGCTTCAACGAAAGCGCGTGGAAGTTCGGCGGCATCGATATTTGTATTTCCAACGCGGGCATCGCGTCCGCTTCGCCGGTCGACCAGACCAGCCTCGCGACCTGGCAGCGGAACATGGACATCCTCTCGACCGGCTACTTCCTGGTCTCGCGTCAGGCGTTCCAGTTGATGAAGGCACAGACCATCGGCGGCTCGATTGTTTTCATCGGTTCGAAGAATGCACTGGCTGCTTCGCCGGGGGCTGCTGCGTATTGCACGGCCAAGGCTGCCGAGTTGCACCTCGCTCGTTGCCTGGCACTCGAAGGCGCGCCGGTTGGAATTCGCGTCAACGTCGTCAATCCGGACGCCGTGTTGCGCGGCTCGCGCATTTGGCAGGGCGAATGGGGCCAGCAGCGCGCCCAGCAGTACAAGACCAGCCCGGACGAGCTCGAAGCCATGTACCGCGAACGCAGCCTGCTCAAACGCAGTGTGTATCCGGAGGATGTGGCCGAAGCCGTCGCATTCTTCGCCTCGGAGCGCTCCGCGAAGTCGACCGGGAATATCATCAACGTCGACGCGGGCAACGCGCAGGCGTTTACCCGCTAGGACTCGCGAGCGGTTCAAGGGGGACGTATGGCCAACAGCTTTGCCGATCCGCGCGATCGATCTTTCATCGCGGATGCCAACTCGGTCCTGCAGCGAGATGTCGCTACGGACTACTCGGCGCTGGGTGCGACGCTGCAGCGTCGGGGCGTTGATATCGATGCCGTTACCGCCGCGGTCGCGAACTTTGGCGTCGCGATTCCGTCTTGGGGTGTCGGCACCGGTGGCACGCGTTTCGCTCGTTTTCCGGGCAAAGGCGAGCCGCGCAATGTATTCGAGAAGCTCGAAGATTGCGCCGTCATTCACAGCCTGACGGGTGCGACGCCGACGGTTTCGTTGCATTTACCCTGGGACTACACCGACGACATGCCGGCCCTGCGCCAGCGCGCCACTGCGCTTGGCCTGGGATTCGATGCGATGAATTCGAACACCTTCCAGGATCGTCCCGGTCAAAAGCTTTCCTACAAGTACGGCAGTCTCACGCACACCGACGCCGCGGTTCGTGCGCAAGCGGTCGAGCACAACATCGATTGCATTCGGATCGGGCAACTGCTCGGCTCGAAGGCGATTACCGTGTGGATCGGGGATGGTGCGAACTTCCCGGGTCAGCAGCATCTGGCGCTCGCTTTCGAACGCTATCTCAATTCCACCGCCCAGATTTATGCGGCCCTGCCGGCCGACTGGCGCATGCTCATCGAGCACAAGATGTATGAGCCTGCGTTCTATGCCACGGTGATTCAGGACTGGGGCAGCTCGTTGCTTGCCGCGCAGACACTGGGTCCCAAGGCGTTCTGCCTGGTCGACCTGGGGCACCATGCGCCGAACGTGAATATCGAAATGATCGTCGCTCGACTGGTGCATGCACGCCGGCTCGGCGGCTTCCACTTCAACGATTCCAAGTACGGCGACGACGATCTCGACGCCGGCTCGATCGATCCGTTCCGCCTGTTTCTGATCTTCAACGAGCTGGTCGACGCGGAATGGCGCAAGGTGCCGGAGCTGAAGCCGGCGCACATGCTGGATCAGTCGCACAACGTCACCGATCCGGTCGAGAGCCTGATGACCAGCGCCATCGAGTTGCAGCGTGCGTATGCGCAGGCGTTGCTGGTCGACCGCAAGGCGCTCGCGAACCATCAGGAACAGAACGACGCCTTGATGGCGCAGCAGACGTTGAAGCGCGCCTTCACGACGGACGTTCAGCCCATTCTCGCGCGGGCTCGCCTGCAAAAGGGTGCGGCCATCGATCCGATCGCTGCCTATCGAGCCAGCGGCTATCGGGCCGCCTGCGCCGACAAGCGTCCTGCCACCCAGAGTTTCGGCAGCGGCATCGTCTAGCCGGCCTCCCGCCGGCGCCAGCCATTGCCTATGATGCCCCCTCAAACGAGCGGGGGGCGTTATGCGACCATGGCTGGCTGCGATTGCCGGAGCGATGTTGAGTGTGACCTTGTCATCTCAGGCGAGCGCGCCCGGTCGGGTGCACATCGACAGCGGCGATCTGCAAGGTGTGGTTGCCGGCGAAATCGCCTCCTTCAAAAATATTCCCTACGCCGCGCCGCCCGTCGGCAACTTGCGCTGGCGTCCACCTCAGCCGGTTGCGCCATGGAGCGGGGTGCGCCCCGCAGACAAGGTCGGCGCGCTTTGCATACAAAAGATCAATTCGTCCGATAACGGTGTCGGTCCGCCGCCTGCGAGCGAAGACTGCCTGACGTTGAATGTATTCGCGCCGGCCGCGAAATCGACCCAGCCGCTCGCGGTGATGTTTTGGATCCATGGCGGCGGATTCGTCAATGGCTCGGGCACCGCCGCGCTTTACGATGGCACTGAGCTGGCCAAGCAGGGCGTGGTCGTCGTCACGATCAACTATCGCCTCGGACGATTGGGATTCTTCGCGCATCCCGCGCTGCTGAAGGAGTCTCCGAACGAGCTGCAAGGCAATTACGCGCTGATGGATCAAATCGCGGCGCTGCAGTGGGTGAAGCGAAATATCGGCGTGTTCGGGGGCGATCCGAACAATGTCACGATCTTTGGCGAGTCGGCCGGTGGCGCGGCCGTCAACACATTGATGATCGCTCCGCCTGCGCGGGGCTTGTTTCACAAGGCCATCTCACAATCCGGGCTGGGGCGTGAGCGTCGCATGCTGCTGGATCGCGCAGCGCCGGACGGTAAGCCATCAGCCCTCGACGACGGTGTGCAATTCGCCACCAAGCTGGGGCTGACGAATCCCGATGTCGCCGCGTTACGTGCCGTGTCCGCCGATTCGATCTTGAATGCGACCGACACTTCGCAGTACGTCAGCCCGATCATCGACGGCAAGCTGGTGCCCGAGCACGTCGATGTGGCCTTCGCGGCGGGCCGCCAGGCGCAGGTGCCTTATCTTGCTGGCAGTAACGCGTTGGAATTTGCATTCTATTCCGAAACGCTGCCCGGTTTGTTGGGCGAGGCATTGCGCTTCACGCCCGAGCAACGCGCGCGACTTACGGCAGCGTACGGCGATGAAGAGAACTTCAAGGCCAACGTCCTCAGCGATGTTTTGTTTACCGAACCGGCGCGCGAGCTGACGCGCCTGCATGTCAAATCCAAACAGCCGGCTTATCTATATCTGTTCTCGGTGCTCTCTGCCAAGGCGCCGCCGAACATCAAGGCCGCGCCGCATGCACAGGAGCGGCAGCATGTCTTCAAGACATTGAAGACATCGCCATGGCCGACCGATGCGAACGACCAGCGGGCCTCGGAGCTGATGAGCGCTTATTGGGTGGCCTTTGCGAAAACAGGCAATCCGAACGGCGGCGGCCGGCCCGAATGGCCACTGGCGAGCGAAGATAATCGAGTGTTCGAATTCACCAACAAGGCTCCGACCCTCGCACCACAACCGCATGCCGCCGCGCTGGATGTGATCGCTCAGAAGTATCGATAGACGCCCGGGTGTCGGTTGCAACACTTGGAGCGATATACTCCACCGGCTAATGCTGGACACCAGTGGACTCCAAGCTTGCGAACCGTCGTCGTCACCCGCTACGTCACGCCGCTGCGTGAAGGCGGCTCCGTTCCCGCCATCGTCGAGGCCGACGATGAGGGCATGTACGTCATCAAATTCCGCGGCGCCGGCCAGGGGCCGAAAGCGCTGATTGCCGAGCTGGTCGCGGGCGAGATCGCGCGCGTCGCCGGTTTGCCGGTGCCGGAAATCGTCTTCATCGAGCTCGATCCGGACATGGCGCGCACCGAGCCGGATCCTGAGATTCAGGACCTGATTCGCGCCAGCGGCGGTCTCAATGTCGCGCTCGACTATTTGCCTGCCGCCGTCACGTTCGATCCCGTTGTGTTCCAGCCCGACGCTGCACTGGCCTCGGGCATCGTGTGGTTCGACGCGTTCGTCACCAACGTCGATCGAACCGCGCGCAACACCAACATGCTCGTGTGGCATCGGAAGCTGCACCTCATCGATCACGGCGCGGCTTTGTATTTCCATCATTCGTGGAATCAATATCTGGAGCGCAGTCGAGATGCGTTCCCGATGATTCGCGATCACGTATTGCTGCCGTTCGCGACCGCGCTCGACCAGGCGCACGAACGTATGTTGACGATGATCACGCCGGAAGCAATTCGATCCATCGTCGCGTTGATCCCCGATGCGCTGCTGCGAGGTGACGCAACGTTCTCCAGCGCCGCCGAATATCGCGAGGCTTATGCGAGATATTTGTTACAGCGCCTGTCGCCGCCGCATCTGTTTTTCGAGGAGGTGAAGCGTGCGCGCTCCGTGCTCGTATGACTACGCCATCATTCGGGTAGTGCCGCGCGTCGATCGCGAGGAGTTCGTCAACGTCGGCGTGATCGTGTCATGCCCGGCGCTCGACTATCTTGCGGCGCGGATCGAGTTCGACGAGGTTCGTTTGCTGGCGCTTGACCCCGCAATCGACCTCGATACCGTACGCCAGAATCTCGCCAGTATTCCCGCCATCTGCGCCGGTGGCCCGGGCTCCGGCCCCATCGGCCGACTCACTCCGCGGGAGCGCTTTCACTGGCTGGTGGCGCCTCGGAGCACGATGATTCAAACATCGTCCGTGCATACCGGAAGATGCGAGCAACCATCGCAGGTTATGGAGAATTTGCTGGATAAGATGGTCCGGGTAGCGGGAAAATAGGCTCACAGTCAGGTCAATAAGGCGTACACTCGCGCGCCTTTCCCGTCCGAAGCCCGCGAAGTCCGAGGTTTTCCTTGTCCGCCCCTTCCGATCAGACCCCGGGCGACAGCCCGGCATTCAGCGACCTCGCCTTAAGCGAGGCCGTGCTCAAAGCCCTGCGCGACGTCGGTTACGAGACCCCCTCGCCGATCCAGGCCGCCACCATTCCTCATTTGCTCGCCGGCAGCGATGTCGTCGGCCAGGCGCAGACCGGCACCGGTAAAACAGCCGCGTTCGCGCTGCCCATTCTGTCGAAGATCGACATTCGCCAGACCGCGCCCCAGACGCTCGTTCTTGTACCCACTCGCGAGCTGGCGATTCAGGTTGCGGAAGCCTTCCAGCGCTACGCGACTTACATGAAAGGTTTCCATGTGTTGCCGGTTTACGGCGGGCAAAGTTACACGCCCCAGTTGCAGAGTCTGCGTCGTGGAGTGCATGTGGTCGTTGCGACTCCGGGTCGTGTGATGGATCACATGAAGCGCGGCACGCTGGATTTGTCGTCGCTGCGTCATCTGGTGCTCGACGAAGCGGATGAAATGTTGCGCATGGGGTTCATCGACGATGTCGAATGGATCCTGGAGCAGACGCCGAAGGAGCGGCAGATTGCGTTGTTCTCCGCGACCATGCCGCCGCAGGTTCGGCGCATCGCTCAACGTCATTTGCGTGAGCCGGCGGAAGTTACCATCAAGAGCAAGACGACGACGGCCAGCCAGATTCGGCAGCGCTATTGGGTCGTCAGTGGCATGCACAACAAGTTGGAAGCGCTGACGCGCATTCTCGAAGCCGAGTCCTTCGACGCGATGATCGTCTTTGCTCGCACGAAGATTGCGACGGAAGAATTGGCCGAGCGTCTCGCTGCGCGAGGGTTTGCGGTCGAGGCGTTGAACGGTGACATCGCACAGGTTCAGCGTGAGCGGACTGTTGCTCGGTTGAAGTCGGGGCAGATCGATATTGTCGTTGCTACTGACGTCGCTGCGCGCGGGTTGGATGTGGAGCGCGTGAGTCACGTTGTCAACTACGATGTTCCTTACGATCCGGAGTCGTATGTTCATCGCATCGGACGCACCGGTCGTGCCGGGCGCAGCGGCGAGGCAATTCTGTTCATCGCGCCTCGCGAAAGAAACATGCTTCGTGTGATCGAGCGTGCGACTCGTCAGCAGATCGAGGCGATGCAACTGCCGTCCATCGAAGACGTCAACGAGCGCCGTGTCGCGCGCTTCAACGAGAAGCTGACGGCGGCGATTGAGTCGGGGGCAGGACAGGTGTTTCTGCCGCTCATCGAGAACTACCAACGCGACCATGATATTTCCGCTGCCGATATCGCCGCTGCGCTGGCCAGCATCGCGCAGGGCGCAACACCGCTGTTGCTCGAAGAGTCTCGCGGCTCCGGCTCGCCTTACGGCTCGCCGCAGGAAACATTTGATCGTGGTGAGGAGCGCGGAGCTCGCGGCCGATCGTCTTGGACGCCCAGCGAGAGACCCGCTCGCCGCGAACGTTCGGAACGAGCTGAGCGCCCCACGCGCTCAAGCCGCGAAGCTTTCGGTGGCGATGTTTCCCATAACACGTCTTCCCAGCGCGACGACCGCGGCGCCGCCTCCCCTTGGCGCGACGATCACAATGTTTCCCGCGATAGCCCCGCCGGGCGCGACGACCGCAATGTTTCCCGCGATAGCTCCGCCGGGCGCGACGACCGCAATGTTTCTCGCGATGCTCCCACTTGGCGTAACGACCGCGATGTCTCTTCGCGACGTAACGAGCGTGACACAGATGCGGCTGATGCTCCGACCGCGGTGGCAGCCGACCGTCGTGATCGAAAGCGCTCGTGGGCGCAACGAGAAACGTCGGATCAAGTCGCTTACCAACAGCGCTCTCGCGCCCAAGCGGAAGCGTCAACGCTAGACGCTGACTCAGCGTCCACTCCGGACACTCAACCCAAATCGCTCAATCGCCGCGAACGTCGCGCTCTTGAGCGCGCTCAGCGCGAAGGGGGAGCAACGGCTCTGGCGTCACAGGACGAAGCTTCAGCGTCACCGTACGTGGAGGAGACTGCCACGCCGGCAGATGCCGCTCTCCATGATGGCGGCAAGGGAGGACGCGACTCATCTGAAGCGTCGCGAGCCGAGCACAGCACCAGCCACTCTTCCGACGCACGCCCAAGCGATCGCTCAGAAAAGATAAAAGCTCGCGAAGCACGTCGTGGCGACCGCGAGACAGCGACGGAATCACGTGGCGCGCGACGCGGTCAGCGTGAAGAAACCGCGGAATCGCATGGTTCGCGCGGCGAGCGACCTCGCGATGCGTCGGCAGACTTCGACTCCGCGCCGAGACGTGAGCGTCGGGACGGCGACGAGGACGTTGAAACGTATCGCATCGAAATTGGCCACGACCATGGCGTGAAGCCAAACAACATCGTGGGCGCGATCGCGAACGAGGTGGGGCTCGAAGGGCGCTTCATCGGCCGGGTGGTGATTCGCGAGGATCACAGCTTCGTGGACCTGCCGAGCGGCATGCCGAAAGAGATCTTTCGTCAACTGCAGAAGGTGCGCGTGGCGGGGCAGCCGCTACAGATCAGCCGGGCCCTGAAAACGCACGTCGAAAAGCTCCGACGCGAGCGGCCGGCGGCGGCGAAAATTAAGGGAAAGCCTCAACGAGGCGCGCCGCGCGGGCGCAGAAAGTAACAGCGTCATCGAACGCATCGGCGCGCCGGCCGATTACAGAGATCACTCCGACGCCGCGCGCCGCAGGGCACCAAAAGCCCTATAAAAACAGTCAAAACGCACGCTCTCGGCACTCACCCGAGAGCGGCAGCTAGCAGAGCGGAATGTGACTTGCGTCACCTTTCGCTTGCCGAAATGTTTCTTCCCGCGTTTGTCACTTCGTCGTGCGACAGCGACGTTGCTGCCAATCGACGACAGGCTTGAGGATCTGCCGCACCACGATATGCTCCATCCCGCGTCACGACGTTGGGTGCCGCTCCGATGGGTAAGGAGCCCGCGAAAGCGCGAACATGGCATCCGACGATCGATACAACGGGCCGGCATGGAAAGCCGGTGCCACAGCGGGTTGATGGATGTTTCGGCATCGATTTATCTGACTGAAATTTTGTGACCTCCGTGCAGGTCGCGAGCGCGTGCGCGAGCGACCATCGGAGGTGACGTCCCCACAGGAGGTGGGACTCGCTATCGTCAAGGGCAAACCCGTCGAAAGACGGCGACGCAAAGCTTCCGGTCTAAAGGGCTCACGCCCGATGACAGCGGGGCTGCCAAATTAGCGAGAACGAGACCGTGCGCGGGCACGGGCTGTTCTTTGTGTACGCGAGTACACCGGTGATTTGTTGAGATCGCTACCAAGCGATCGCGTCTCTGCCCTTGGAAATTCACGCCGCGTGCCCTGCACGCGCGGCAGAAGTAACAAGGGCTGTCAGATGAAGATCGATTTCGGGATGTGGGTGCGCCGTGGTGGTTTGGTTGCCGTGGCGATGACGACGATCATTAGTGCGGGATGCGGCGGCGGAGGCGGCGGTGGTTCGTCCAGCGCAGCCAACAATTCCGGCGGTCCGAATGCGGGCACCAACAATGCGCCGACGATCACAGGCTCTCCGGCCACGCAAGCAAGCATCGGCAGCGCCTATGCCCTGGCTCCGCAAGCGAACGACGCCGACGGCGACACGCTCGCGTTCTCCATCGCAAACAAACCGACGTGGGCGCAGTTCAACACTGCGACCGGTCAGCTCACCGGCACGCCGTCCGCGGAGGACGCGACTGCCAACATCGTGATCACCGTGAGCGACGGCAAGGCGAGCGCCTCGCTGCCGGCGTTCTCCATTACCGTTGGCACGGCCGGCACAACGCCGCCGACGCAGGCCCCGACGGGCCCGGGTGTGTCGCTCTCCTGGAATGTGCCGACGCGCACGGCCGACGGCGAGACGCTGCAGGACCTCGCCGGCTATCGCATTCACTACGGCACGAACCAGAACGCGCTGGTGAACTCGATCGAAATCCAGAGCGCCGGCTCGAACAACTTCTCGGTGCAGAACCTGAAACCGGGCACGTACTACTTCGCGGTGCGCGCCGTGTCCGCCAACGGTTCGGAGAGCGAACTGTCGAACGTGATCAGCCGCACGGTGAGCTGATTACAAATCAGCTCGGACTGCATGTAACAACGCAACCAGGGCTGGCGTCGTGATCGATGCCAGCCCGGTCGACAACACCAGGCTGCTCGCGATGGTGTTTTGTAACGTCCCGAACTGCACGGCCATCATATAAACGTTGATGCCGATAGACAGCGATGCGAGCAATACCACAGCGCTCGTTTCCACCGCCGGCAATCCGAGCAGCGCAGCCAACGCCCACACGGCCAGCGGCTGCACGATGAGCTTGAGCGCGCACACCGCCAGGCTGCGATCCCATCCTTCGCGCACGTCGTATTCGGCGAGCCCCATGCCCAGGACCAGCAACGTCAACGGCGCGGCTGCTTTGCCGATGCCATTGAGCGCGACGTCGGCCCAGTGATACAGCTCGAATCCAGATAAGCCGATCGCCGCGCCGCTGAGAATCCCGATGATGAGCGGATTCTTCAGCACGCTGAGCGCAGTCTTGCCGAAGCCCGCCAGAGTGAACGAGCCCTGTCGTGCCCATTCGACCGACACGGTCACCAGCGTCCAGAGCGTGAGCGAGTTGAACACCAGGATCAGGGCCACGGACGGAATCGCCGGTTCGCCCAGCATCAGTCGCGCGATGGGAATGCCGAGCAGCGCGTTATTGGAGAAAATGCCGGCGAGCGCGAAGACGGACTGAGAAACGCTGTCCAGATGGAACAGGCGCGCCGCGACCACGCGCCCGACCAGGAACACGATGAAACAACCGCCGAAGAACGCGATCAGCAATCGCGCATCCACCGGCGGCAGCTTCGATAAACCGGTCATCATGTGAAACAACAGCGCTGGCATTCCGACCGTAAATACCAGCTTCGATCCCAACTCGGTCCATTCGCGCCGCCAGCGCCACTTCGCAATGGCGAAGCCGACAAAAACGATCACAAACAGCGGCGCGCATAGACCGAAGAACTGCCAAAACTCACGCATGGGGCCTGCTAACGCTCATTTCATGAGCAACGACGGCCTGAACCGCAGCAGGCCCTAATTTGCGTTGGCTCCCGCGATATAACGATCCACTTCACGGCTCAGCAATTCCAGCGGCACGGTGCCGCTGCGAAGCACGACGTTGTGGAACTGCTGCGGCAAGAACTTATCACCGAGCGTGTCTCGCGCGCGATCTCGCAATTCGAGAATCTTCAGCTGCCCGATCATATAGGCGCACGCCTGGCCGGGATTGACGACGTAACGTTCCACCTCGCTCGCCTCGACGCCGTAGTCGATCGCTTGCTGACGCGTCCACTTCTTCGCGTGCAGGCCGGTGTCGACGACCAGGCGCCGCGCACGGAACAACTGTGCGTCCAGCATGCCGAGCAAGCCTTCCGGATCGCCTTCGTACCAACCATTCTCCGCCACCACTTTTTCCGCATACAGCGCCCAACCTTCGGACAACGCGGAGATGCCGCCGAGCACGCGAGCCTGGCGGAACTTCGGCAGGTCGGTGTTCTCCTGTTCGATGGCGATCTGGAAATGGTGACCCGGGATGGTCTCGTGATACACCAGCGTGCGCAGGCCGAACTTCGTCATACGCTGAGGACGCAGCGGCATTTGGAAGATCGCCGAGCGAGATCCGTCGAGCGGCGCGCGATTGTAGTTAGCAGCGGCGCTGGCTTCGCGGAAACGCGGGAAGGGTTGCGCCACCACCGGTCCTTTCGGTTGCAGATCGAACAAGGTCGGGCTGCGCTTCAGCGCATCCGCGAGCATGCTGTCGATGTCCTTCATGATGGCCGCGCGGCTGGCGTCGGAACCCGGATCTGGATAGCTGAGATCAGCTCGCAATTTCCTGGCGCGTTCGGCGACCGAACCTTCGGTGCGGCCGAGCTTGCGGAAAATCGTATCCATCTCGCCTTCGATGCGCGCAACCTGTTGCAACCCGATCTGATGAATCTCGTCGGCCGTGAGCTTGGTGCTTGTGAAACGTCCGAGCGCGTACGCATACGCCTGATCGCCACCGGCAAAGCGCCACAAGCCGGCGTCGTCGGTCGTCTTCGGCAGAATGCCTTCGAGCAACGAAATCGCGCGACGCCACGCCGGATACACCTGATCGCTCACAATGCGCGTGGCCTGCGCTTGCAGATCGGCGCGCTGCGCGGTGCTGAGACCTTCCATCGTCTGAATGCGTTGGGCAAACGATGTGACGAGCGGATTCTGCGCCGGCGCCGAGTCGCTGAACGTGCGCATCGACGTCAGCGTCGTTTGCACGATGAACCGAGGCGGAACCATTTTCTTCGCGGCCAGCTGACGAGCTTCGCTGATCGCTTCGTCCATGCGCGTGCCGATCAGCTTCATGCGTGCGATGTAATTGTTCGCGTCGCTCGGCTTCACCAGCGGATGACGCAACGTGAGCGCCTCGACCAGGCCCACGTTCGCGCCGTTGAACTGATCGAGCGGGAAATCGAAATCCAGATACGCCTCGGAATCCACGATCGTTTGCAGCTGCCACTGCATCAGGTCGGCCGACAGGCGCTGCGCTTCGGTCATCTTGCTGCGATCGAATTTCTGCAGATCGGCCAGGCCTTTGCGAGCCTGCTTAATGCGCTCCACCGTGTACACGCGCGTGCGTGGAGTGAGCTGCTGTTCGAGCCGATTCTGTTCCTCGCCGGAGAAATAGCGCGAGCTGGCGGCGAGATCCGGATTGGCGCGCACCCACTCGTCGGCGAAGCGAGCGAAGAAGGTGTCGACGGCCGAGCCCTTGGTCGGTGCGGCCTGCGCGAAGCTCAGCGATGGCGCCAGCAGGGCGCAGCTCAACAGCGTGAATAGTTTGGTTCTGATCATTCCGATCCCCGTTGGTGTCGGTCTATCGACCGCCTGGTTTGACGAGTGCCTGCGGCACGCCACGATGCCATAATGATCCCGGGTTGTCACAGCGCCGGGCGCTGTCTCGTCTACCTCAACCATGAGTGCAAATTTGACCGCTGCGGACGAATTCGCGGCCGAGCGTCCTCGGCTGTTCGGCATCGCATATCGGATGCTGGGTTCGCGGGCCGATGCCGAAGATGTTCTGCAGGACGCGTGGTTGCGCTGGCGCGAGTCGGACAAGGAAGAGTTGCGCTCGACGCAAGCGTGGTTGACCACGATCGTCGCGCGATTGGCGATCGATCGTTTGCGATCCGCGAAAGCACGGCGCGAGGTTTATGTTGGCCCGTGGCTGCCTGAACCGCTCGCCGAAGTGGACCTCGCGACGCCGGAGTCCAAAGCGGAAATCGCCAGCGATCTGTCGATTGCATTCTTGAACATGCTGGAGCGGCTCGGTCCCGAGGAGCGCGCGGCGTTCGTTTTGCACGATGTATTCGAATGCGATTACGACGAGATCGCCGACGTGCTGAACAAGAGCGAAGCCGCGTGCCGGCAGCTCGTGCATCGAGCACGCGAGCGAGTGACCACGGAACGCACGCGCTACAAAGTCGACGAGCCTACTCGACAGCACATGCTGGAAAGGTTCATCAACGCCGCCAATCGCGGCGACCTGGTCGCATTGAAATCGCTATTCGCGCCGGACGCACAGCTGATTTCCGACGGCGGCGGCAAAGCGCTGGCTGTGCGCCGGATCCTGTACGGGGCCGAACGCATCGCGAGGCTGTGGTACGCGATCTTCCGTCGCAATATCAATCCGGAGCGGCGCATCGTGCGCATCAACGGCGAGCTCGGTCTGGAAACGCGCTATCGGGGCAAGCTGCATTCGGTGACCACCATCGATACCGACGGCCAGTACATTCACACGTATTACACCGTGGCCAATCCGGACAAGCTGAACGCGTTCGCCTCCATCAAATAACTCACCTAAGGCTGTCACACGCTGGCAGGCTGTGCCGTCTAGGGGTCGAAACCTGGCAAACATAGGAGCGACCATGAGTTCACGAGTCAATTTTCTCACCGGTAAATACGGCGACATTTTCAAAGCCATGCAGGGCTTGAGCGCGCCGCTGGAAAATTCAACGCTGGAAGCGCGCTTGCTCGACCTGGTGAAGATTCGAGCGTCGCAGATCAACGGCTGCGGCTTCTGTCTCGATATGCACACCAAGGATGCGCGCCATGAGGGCGAATCCGAACAGCGGCTGTATCTGGTGAGCTGCTGGCGCGAGGCGCCGATTTATTCGGAGCGTGAGAAGGCGGCGCTGGCGTGGACGGAGGCTGTGACCAAGCTGGAAAACCAGCAGGTTCCGGATCAAGTCTACGAATACGCGCGTGCGCAGTTTAGCGAAGAAGAATTGGTGCGCCTGACCTTGGCGGTCGTGGCTATCAATGGTTGGAACCGCTTCAACTGCGCGTTCAACACCGTGCCTGGCGGCTACAAGGTAGGCATGTTCAAGCGCGCCTCCTGAGGCCGTCCCGCTTGCCACAAAACTGCTGAACCCGGCCGCGCGGCGACTACAATCGCCGCATGGCTGTCGCCCCCACCGTAATTTCCGCGACCGGCACCCATCGCAGCGTCGCCGCGCTGGCCTCGTCCCAGCGCGTGCTGCTGGTTATCTGGGCGCTGTTCTGGTCGATCATGGCGATGGTCGCCGTGCAGGAGCAGTTGAAGAACTCCCACGTTCGCTGGTGGGAGCCGCTGCTGTGGGAAGGCTCGTCCTGCGCGGTCGCGACTTGCTGGATGCTACTTCAGCGTCGCGCCAAGCGGCGCTATGCGCAGTACTTGGATCAGCCGCTGCGCTGGTTCTGGTATCAAGCGCGATGGCTGCCACTGCTCATCGTCACGTTCGTCGGCGGCATCTATTCGATTCGCCACGGCGTCTATGCATTGACCAGCGAAACGTACGAGCACTGGCCGTGGCCGTACATTTTCGTTTACGAAGGGTTCAAGGTGGTGATGTTCACCGGGCTGTGGCTCGGCATCATCTTCGGCTTCGATTCTTTCGAGCTCTGGCAGGCGCAGCGCCGGCACTTGCTGGAGCTGCAAAAGACGCTGGCCGAAGCGCAGCTGTCGCAACTCAAGGCGCAGCTGCGCCCGCATTTCTTTTTCAACGCGCTCAATACGATTTCGGCCTTGATGCATGTGGACGTCGAGCGAGCTGATCGGCTGCTGGCGAGGCTCGGCGATTTGTTGCGTGCCAGTTTGCAAACCAGCGATCAGGAATTGACGTCGCTGCGAGAGGAGCTGCGGACCCTGGAACTGTTCGTGCAAATCATGCAGGAGCGGTTTGCGGACCGCGTATCGCTGGCGTGGAATATCGATCCGCGGGCGCTGGATCGGAAAATCCCGGTGATGCTGTTGCAGCCGCTGTTGGAGAATGCGTTCAAGCACGGCGTCGAGCGCAGCGTCGGCCCTGTCAACATCGCAGTGAGCGCGAATCTCGAAGGCGAATCCCTGATCGTTGCAATTTCCAATACCGGTTCGACGCTCGCCAGCGGCTACCGCTACGGTGTGGGCCTGACCAATTGTCGTGAGCGTCTGAATGTGATCTACGACGGCCAGGCTGCGTTGGAGCTGACCTCCGACCCTGGTGGCGTCACTGCCAAAGTGACATTGCCGGAGCTGAAGTCGTGATGCGCGTGTTGATCGCGGACGACGAATCTCCGGCGCGAGACAAGCTGCAACGTTGGCTGGGTGAGCAGGCCGACATCGACGTCGTCGCTCGTTCCGAGGATGGACTGCAAGCTGCCGCGGCCATCGAGGAGCTGCGACCCGATGTGGCGTATCTCGATATTCAGATGCCCGGGCTCAACGGTTTGGAAGTTGCCGCTCAGCTGGAGCAGGACACCGCGCCGCTGATCGTGTTCGTCACCGCGTTTGACGAGCATGCGGTGAAGGCGTTCGATCTGAATGCCGTCGACTATTTGCTCAAACCCTACGACAAGGATCGGTTGTTACGATCTTTGATTCGAGTGCGGGATCGATTGGGCAGTACCGAGTCGCGGGCGTCGGCAGTCACCACCGCGCGAGGGCAGACGAATTCCAGCGACCGGCTGCTGGTTCCCGAAGGCGAACGCTTGCAGCTGATCGACAGTACATCGATCGATTGGCTCGAAGCCGACGACAACTACGTACGCGTTCACACCGCGCAGCGCGTTTACATGCTGCGCAGGACGTTACAAGACCTGCTGTCGCAGCTGGGCGAACAGCGCTTCGCTCGCATTCATAAATCGGCCGCAGTGAATATCTCCGCGATCTCGTCGTTCACGCCGCTGTTCAAGGGCGACTACGAGGTCCAGATGCGCACCGGCCAGGTGCTGCGCTTGAGCCGGCGCTTCAAGGACGCATTGTTCGCCCGCATGGGCCGCTGATTTCCCGCTCGCCCCAGCCTCCGCCCCGTTGGCCACTTCGTCGCTGCGCCATCCATGGACGCAAGAGACGATGCGCCCAGGGTTCAATCGGCGGAGGATTCCATGAGCGACCGTTACGACTTTCTGGATTGGTTGCGCGTCATCGCCATTTTCGTGCTGCTGTTCTTTCACACCGGGATGATGTTCGTCGGCTGGGGCTGGCATGTGACCAACGGTCAGGTCATCGACGGCCTGGTGATTCCCATGGACATCTCGCACCGGCTGCGCATGCCGCTGTTGTTCGTGATCGCCGGCGCCGGCATGTGGTTCGCGTTGCGCCGTCGAACCGGAGCGCAGCTGTTCAAAGAGCGTACGGTGCGATTGCTGATACCGCTGGTGGTCGGCATGTTTTTGATCGTGCCGCCGCAGGTGTTCTACGAACGTTTGTTTCGTGGCCAGTGGGATGGCGGCTACCTGCAGTTCCTGTGGGAACGCACGCTGCAGTTTCAGCCGTACCCGAAGGGCGATTTCAGCTGGCATCACCTGTGGTTCATTCTTTATCTGTACGTCTACGTGCCGCTGTTGTTGCCGGCGATGCTGTGGTGGAAGCGCGTGGCTCCGAGTGTGCAGCCCGGGCCGTGGTTGTATGCGCTGGCGTTGCCACTCGGGATCAACGAGGCGGTGTTGAAGCCGTTGTTCCCGGAATCTCACAACCTGGTCAAGGATTGGTATGTTTTCAATCACTACCTGATGTTCACGATCTACGGCTTCGTGCTGGCGTCGATGCCGAATGCCTGGGCCTGGATCGCGACTCAACGCCATCGCCTCCTGGCTACGGGGGCCGCGATTTATGTGGTCGCAACGATCTTGTTCACGCAGGGGATATTCCATCGCGACACGCCGTTCGATGCCTTCATCGCGACCGCGTTCACCTGGGCTTGCGTGCTCGCGTTCATCGGCTACGGCTACCAGCATCTGTCGTTTTCCAATCCGCTGCTGCGTTGGGCGCGCGATGCGAGTTATCCGATCTACATCCTGCATCAGACGATCATCGTGACCATCGGTTACTACGTCGTGCAGGCATCCTGGAGTCCGGGCGTGAAGTATTGGGTCGTGCTGACTGCGACGTTGGCGAGCTGCGTACTGCTGTACGAACTTGTGGTGCGGCGGTTTGCGATCACGCGACTGATCTTTGGTATGAAGGCGGAGCGGGCACGCGCTACGCCGACCGCCGTGACGGCAGTGGTTTGATATAGTCCGGCCTTCTGAAGTCGCTAAAGGAAAGGCCATGTCGAAGTCGCTGCGTCTGTTTGCGTTCGCCGCCGTGCCCTTGTTGTTGGCCTCGGCGAATTCGCCAGCCGCGGGCAAGACCATGGCCGACGTGCTCGCCGCGTCGAAACCTTCCGACTGGCGTCCGCTGGATCCGCAAAACACGCTGTACATGGATCTGCCCAAGGGGCGAGTGGTGATCGAGCTCGCTCCGCAGTTCGCGCCGAATCACATCGCGAACATTCGCACCCTGGTGAAGGGCAAGTACTTCGATGGCCTCGCCATCGTGCGTTCCCAAGAGAACTACGTGGTGCAGTGGGGCGATCCGGATACCAAGAAGCCGTTCGGCGAGGCCAAGAAATCGCTGGCGCCGGAGTTCACGCGGTCGGCTGCCGGTTTGAACTTCACTGTGTTGCCGGATCCCGATACATACGCTCCGCAGACCGGCTTCGTCGACGGCTTTCCTGCCGCGCGCGAGTCAGCCCAAGGCTCGGCGTGGATGACTCATTGTTATGGCATGGTCGGTGTGGGGCGCGATAACGATGTGAATACGGGCAGCGGCGCGGAGTTGTATGTCATCAATGGCCACGCGGCTCGATTGCTCGATCGTAACGTCACGATGGTTGGCCGCGTCCTGCAAGGAATGGAGCTGCTCTCGACCATGCCGCGTGGGCATGGAGCGATGGGGTTCTATGAGAAGCCCGAGGAGCGCACGGGCATCACGCAGATTCGATTGGCTGCTGATGTGCCGGCGGCGGAGCGGGCGAGTTTGGAGGTGCTGAAGACCGACACGCAGACGTTCACAGATCTGGTGGAGTCGCGACGTAACCGGCAGGACGAGTGGTACAAGGTGCCTGCCGGCCACATCGATGTTTGCAACGTACCGCTGCCGGTACGAAAGGTTAAGTCGTAACGCCGCCACTGTTGTTTTTTGCGGCTTGCGCCGCGCCACGCAGATCGTGCCGTCGCTGTCGTCGGCGCGTGTCGCGCCGACATGTCTGGAGCTGACGGTGTCGCGTTTGTTTACTCCGCATGTGACGAACTCACGATCGTCCCGGGCGCGGCGGTTGCGCCGCCGCCTGTTTCCGTGTCGACCAACGTCAGGCTCCTAGCGCCGCGATCGATGCTGAAGGTGAGCAACTCACCGCTCGCCGTCGCCACGCGCACGAAATTGCCGCTGTAGTCGGCCGTGATCGCCATCGGGTTCGTTCCCGCCGCAATGGAGCTGCGGTAGGTCAGCGCTCCAGTCGTGCTGTTGATGCTGAACATGCTGACGCTATCCCCGGTGGAATCGGCGGTGAAGGCGAAGCCGCCTTTCGGGTCGACTGCAATTCCCACCGGCACTCGGCCAGTGCCGTACGTCAGCGGCACGCCCACCGGCGACAGCGCACCGGTCTGCGCATTGATTTGAAACTGTCGCAGCGTCCTGTTGGCCGTATCGGTGACGTAAGCGAACTTGCCGCTCAAGTCGACAGCGATCGAAGCAATCGTCACATTGACACCGAGATCGACCGCGACTTCAGCGCCGAGATCGCCGGTACCTGCGTCGATGGTGTAGCTGTACAGAGTGGAAGCGTCCGCCGATGTTCCCAACAGCCATCGCCCATTCGGCGTGACTGCAAGGTCCTGGGCACCCGTCACCGTTTTCGGCACAGGTGAGGAGAGCGCACCGGTGTTGGCATCGACGTTGAGTTTCACAATCGACGTCGTGCTCGGAATCGAAACATAGGCGTAACGACCGCTCGGTTCGATCGCGACGTACTGCGGATTGCCGCCAAGGCTGATCGGGCTACCCGAGGTTTCCGTCAGCGCCCCGGTGCTCCCGTTGACGGCATAGATCCGGACCGCGCTCGCGCTTGAATCGGCGACGTATGCATAACGGCCTTGGGGGTCCAGCGTGATACCGAGCGGTGTAGTCGCAGTCACGGAAGCGCCAGCGCTCAACGTTCCATCCGTGGCGATGTTGAAGCTACGAACGCTGCCCGCCGGGTCCGTCACATAAACGAACTTCGAAGACAGCGTCAGCGGTGTCGTATCTTCTTCCGCCGCGACAACCGTGGGGGTCACGCCGACGTTGATCGGCGAGCCGGCCAGCTGCGACAGCGAACCGTCGCTCTTGTCGATGCCATAAGCGGTGAGCTGATTGCTCTGCGTGTTCGCGACATACAAATATTTGCCGGTGCTGTCGACATCCAGCGATGCCGGGAACGCCGGCGACGCGAACGGGCTGCCGGTAATCGCAGTCAATGCCCCGGTGCTGGAATTCACCGAGTAAGCCCGGACGTTGAATTCCGGCGTGTCTTGCACCAGCAGATGACCGGCATACATGTTGCGACCGGTGGGATCGAACGCAATCGCGAGCGGATTCGCGCTGGTATCGAACGGGCTGCCGGCAATCTCGCTCAAAGCGCCAGTCGTTTCATTGATAGCAAAAGCGGCCACGCCGTTCGCTGTGTCCTGCGTTTGCGGGCCGCGTCTGGCATAGATGAACCTTCCGTTCGGATGCACACCCAACAGCGCGACATTGGTACCGCCAGCGAACGGGCTGCCCGTGATCTGGGTCGGCACGCCGGTGGTCGCGTTGATTGCAAACGCAGAGATCGTGCCGGCAGCGGAGTTGAAGGAATAAACGAATCGTCCGTTGCGCTCCAGCGCCAGGCCGCCGAACGACGTGCCGATCGTGGCGCGGCTGTTCGGCACTTCAGTGAGCGCTCCAGTCGTTTGATCGATCGAGTAGGTGAACAATTCGCCGCTGCCGCTCGCCACGGCATAGGCAAACCGGCCGCTCGCATCGATCGAGAACCCCCGAGGAGTGCTGCCGATCGTCACCGGAGCAGCGGACGTCAACGCGCCCGTATCTGTATTGATCGCGTACGCAACGATGCTCGCGCCGGTCTCGTTGATTGCATAGATAAACGCGCGCGAAGGATGCAGCGCCAGCGTGGTCGGTTTGTCGCCGGCCGCAAACGGACTGCCGGGCACTTCGGTCATGGCGCCACTGCGTGGATCGAGCGCGAATGCCGACACGGTATCGCTGTCCTGATTCGCGATGTAACTGAAGCGCTTGCCGTTAGCAGCTATATAAGTCGTGAGCTGCGTCGGCCTGGCGCCGGTCTTGGCCACGAAGCGTGGACGCATTTGCCCGCTGCTCGCATCGATAGCGTAAGACGCGAGCGTGCCGTCGTCTTGATTCAGGTTGTACGCAAGCGTCGGGAACGTGGCGGCACAGGTGATCGCGACCGTCACATTGGCGTTCGCGATAGCGCCATTGCCGTTCGCAATCGTGCAGCGTTGTGCCGGATCGGTCGGTGCGGAATCGATGACGACGTTGTATCGGTTGCCGCTCGCGACCCGCGTGTCGAAGGTGAAAGAGCCGTTCGTGTTCGCGGTGGCGCGGTCCGACCCGTTGGCGATGATCAAGCCAGCGCCGGTGAGTCCAGTAACGTTTGCGGTGACCGTGAAGCTGGCTGTCGTCGAACAAGCGACAGCAACCGTTGTGACATTGGCATCGCCTGCGTTACCGCTGCCGCTGGTAACGACGCACGCCTGTTGAGGATTGCTCGGCTGCGTCAGGACCGTGACGTTATAGGCGTTACCCTGGGTGATCGACGTGGCAAAGGTGAAGGAACCGTTGGCGTTGACCGCGAGATTGTCGCCGCCGTTATTTTGTAGCACCAGGCCGCTGCCAGCGAGGCCTGCGACCGTGCCGCCGATGGTTCGACTGGCAGGACCCGGCGGGTTTGGGCTGGGTGAACCGCCGCCTCCACCACCTCCGCCGCAGGCTGCAAGAGACAAAAGCAGAATTGACGCCACCGACGGGCGCAGCAAGCGAGCCGAAGTCATCCGGATTCCTCCCCAACGTGTCCGTACGCAGTTGTTGCCGTTGTCGAGTATTTAGTAGTACTGCTCACGTCCAACGCAGTGAAGCCCAGATACCAGGTCGAATCCAGGACCAAACATCGCGTTTGTGAGCGCCATCACTCGCTAACAGTCGTGAGAGGCTGTGTGTTCCATACCGCTGTGACGTAATTCCGCAGGCGGAAATCAGTTGAGTGTGATGTCGGGCTTGTTCACACTCTCGACGCAGAAATCGCGAGGAACATAATATGGCCCACAATCAGGCCGCTTTCGAAACACGCCGTCCACGCCGCTGGCTGTGGCGCATCGCCATCTTCGTGCCGTTGCTCGCCGTGCTGGCGGCGGTGGCATGGACCTGGTTCGCGCTGAGCTGGTCCTACTCCGAAGGCGAGCGCGCCGGCGTCCTGCAGAAGTTCTCCAATAAAGGGTGGATCTGCAAGACGTACGAGGGCGAACTAGCGCAATACGTGGTGGCGGCGTAGCGCCCCAGATCTGGACCTTCAGCACTCGCGATCCTGAACTGGCGAAGCAGCTGTCCAGCAATGTCGGCCGTCAGCTCCGCATTCATTATTCGGAGCATCGCGGCGTGCCCAGCACGTGCTTTGCCGAGACACCGTACTTTGCCGAGAGCTTCACCCTGGTGTCGGGCGAGCGTTAAGGAGCGAATCATGAGCAACGTTTACGACTTCTCCGCCAACAGCCTCGATGGCAAGCCGGTCGCCCTGCGCGACTACTCGGGCAAAGTGTTGTTGATCGTGAACACGGCCAGTAAGTGCGGCTTCACGCCGCAGTACGAAGGCCTGGAAGCGCTGTACCAGAAATATCGAGCGCAGGGCCTGACGGTGCTCGGGTTTCCCTGCAATCAATTCGGTGCGCAGGAGCCCGGTTCCGCCTCCGAGATCGGCAGCTTCTGCCAAAAGAACTATGGCGTCAGCTTCCCCCTGTTCGAGAAGATCGACGTGAACGGGGACGGCGCGCATCCGCTGTATCGCTGGCTGAAGAGCAGCGCCAAGGGCCTGCTCGGCAGCGAGGCCATCAAATGGAATTTCACCAAGTTCCTGGTCGACCGGCAGGGCAACGTCGTCGATCGCTTCGCCCCCACGACCAAACCTGAAGATCTCAAGACCAATGTGGAGGCGCTGTTATAGCGAGTTGTTCGATGCTGAAAGCCGTTTCTCTATGCGTGGCGCTTGCAGCCGTCGCGTTACCGCTGTCGTCGCATGCCGAGCAGAAGCCGTTGTGGGAGGCGGGGCTCGGCATCGGCACAGTGACGTTTCCGGACTATCGCGGGTCGGACGAGATGCAGACCTTGCCCGTGCCGGTACCGTATTTCGTCTATCGCGGCGAGTTCCTGAAGGCGGACCGCGAAGGTGTGCGCGGTGAGTTGTTCGACAAGCGCTACTTGGAATTGAGTTTGAGCGTAACTGCATCGACGCCGGTCCGCGACGACAACTCCGCACGCGCGGGTATGCCGAATCTGCGTCCGACGCTGGAGTTCGGTCCGTCGCTCGACGTGCACATGTGGAAGTCGAAGAGCCAGGACATGAAGCTCGACCTGGTGTTGCCGGTGCGCCTGCCGATCACGCTGGAAAGCTCGCCGCAAACGCTCGGCTGGAACTTCTCACCGCGCTTGAACCTGGACATCGAGAATGTCTTTCGTCAGCCGGGCTGGAACTTCGGCATCGGCATCGGTCCCGAGTTCGCCGCATCGGACTATCACAAATATATCTATTCGGTCGCGCCGCAGTTTGCGACGGCCAATCGGCCCGCTTACCAGGCGCGCGGCGGCTACTCGGGCACTCAGGTAGTCACCGCAATCTCGAAACGATTCCCGAAATATTGGGTCGGCGCCTATATCAGCTACCAGAACCTCCACAACGCCGCGTTCGTGGACAGCCCGCTGGTGAAGCAGCAGAACTACGTCAGCGCCGGCATCGGGATCGCGTGGATGATCGGCAAGTCCAAGCGCCTGGTCGAAGTGGAGCCCGACGACACATTTGAATAGCGACTCGGGCATCCTGCCACTCGCGCTGTGGCGCAGGAGAAAAAGGCGTGACTTTTTCTCCTGCGCTCGCCGCCTGTGGCGGCGGGCACATCCCTGTGCCTGGCGTGGCACTATTGGGCCCGTCGCTCTAACGTGCTCGCGCCAGGAAGTCGCCGATGTCCGCATCCCCGCATCGTTTGCAAAGTGCCGCCGGGCTGAGTGTCGAGTTACTCACGAACGGTGCGCTGCGCCGGATGGATCACGGCGACACCATCCTCAATCTGTTCCTGGGCAACGAGCTGGAAGGCGGCGTCGCGAATTTGTATTTGCGACGGTCGAACTCCGACGCGACGCAGTACATCGAGCTGCTCGGGCCGCGCAGCCCGACTAAATTTCAGCCAGCGGGTGACAGTTGGGTGGGTGCCGGCGAGTGGTCCGGCATTCGTTACACGGTCACGCTGAAACTCGCCGAGTCCGCGCCCGCCTGGTTCTGGCATGTGAGCTTGGAAAATTCTTCAAGCTCGGATCTCAACGTCGATGTCGTTTACGCGCAGGACGTGGCGCTTGCGCCGTACGGCACGGTGCGATTGAACGAGTACTACGTGAGTCAGTACGTCGATCACACGCCGCTGTCGCATCCGACGCAGGGCCATGCGATCGCGTCTCGGCAAAATCTTCCCGCCGGCGGCCGGCATCCGTGGTGCGTGATCGGCTCGCTTCGTCACGGCAAGAGTTTCGCGACCGATGCCATGCAGGTTCATGGTTTGGCGAGTCGCGCTGGTGCGTCGCCGGTCGGCATCGTGCATGGCCTGCCGACTCGCCGGTTGCAACACGAACACTCGATGGTCGCGATTCAAGATCGGGCGGCGCGCTTGGCGCCGGGCGAGCGACTCGCGACGGGATTCTTCGGCTGGTTCAGTCCCGATCATCCGGCCGCGACGTCTTCCGCCGATCTCGATGCGGTGAATAGCGCGCTCGCGTTGCCCGAGGCGTCGTTACAAGAAGCTGACATTCGCGTTACGCAGACCGACTTTGTCACAGCAACGTTGTTCACCAAAGCTGCTCCGCTGCAGACGCTGGATCTGAGCGGCGATGAGCTGAATGCGATGTTCGGATCGGCACGGCGCCACGAAGAAACGGACCAGCATGGGCAAGCGCTGGCGTTTTTCTGCGATCAGGACCGTCACGTCGTGTTGCGAGCGAAGGAGCTGCGTGTGCAGCGTCCGCACGGCCACATGCTTCGCACCGGCGGTCATCTCACTCCAGATGAAACTGCGTTGACGTCGACCGTGTGGATGAACGGCGTATTCCATTCGATGCTCACGCAGGGTCACGTGAGTTTCAATCGTTTGCTGTCGACAGTGCACAGCTATTTGGGGTTGTTCCGCTCGCACGGCCAGCGAGTGTTCGTCGAGATCGATGGCGAATGGCGGTTGCTCGATGTGCCGAGTGCGTTCGAGATTCAGCCTCAAGCGTGCCGATGGATCTACAAGCACACGGGCGGCGTCATCGAGGTACGCAGCGCTGCGAGCGATGAGCATGAGTTGACGTTGAAGATCGACGTTCGTGAAGGCGCGCCAGCACGAATCCTGATTACTCATCACATTGCGTTGAATGGCGACGACGGCAGTCTCGCTAGCGAGGTCAGCTGGCGGCAGGACGGGACGACCATCGTCGTTCAGCCTGCCGAAGGCAGCGAGCTTGCGCGCCGGTTCGCGAACGGCGCGTTTGTGATCGCACCGATGGATGGCTCGACCATCGAGCGCGTCGGCGGCGACGAGCTGTTGTTCGTTGACGGGCGCTCGCGTCGTGAGCCTTATTTGTGCCTCGTTGTCGCTGCGGCGAAAGCGTTTGCTCTGAGCGTGCGCGGCAACTTGGTGACCGAGAGTGTGGATGTTCCCAAGGCGTCGAATCGCGAACAGCTGATCGAGTTGCATGGCATCGACGCGCCTGCCGGCAGCGCACTTGCCGATCAAGTCACGAGACTCGCAGACATCCTCCCTTGGTTTCAGCACAATGCTTTGGTGCATTACTTGTCGCCGCGGGGACTGGAGCAATACTCGGGTGGCGGTTGGGGCACGCGAGATGTGACGCAAGGTCCGGTCGAGATGTTGCTCGCGCTTGGGTTGCATGTGCCAGTTCGAGATCTGTTGATTCGCGTCATGCATGCTCAGTCGTCGGATGGCGACTGGCCGCAATGGTTCATGTTCTTCGAGCGTGAACGTGAGATTCGCGCCGGCGATTCGCACGGCGACATCGTGTTCTGGCCGTTGCTTGCGTTGGCGCAGTATCTGATTGCGTCGGGCGACAGCTCCATTCTCGATCAGCCCGTCGCGTTCTACTCGTCGCACAATGGCCTGCCGCCGGTGCCGCTGTGGAAACATGTGGAGAAGGCGCTGAGGGTTATCGAACGTCGCATTGTCAGCGGCACGGCGTTGGCTGCGTACGGGCACGGCGATTGGAACGATGCGCTTCAGCCTGCCGATCCGGCGATGCGCGAGCGGATGTGCAGTGCCTGGACAGTCACGTTGCATCATCAGGTGCTGACGACGTTGGCTCATGCGCTGCGTAGCGTGGGTCGAGATCACGAAGCGACGCGGTTCGAAAGTTGGGCGACCAATGTGAAGCGCGATTTCCAGCGTGTGTTGCTGGTCGATGGCGTGCTTACGGGTTATGCGTTGTTCGAGTCGGAAGGGAAGGTGAACTATCTGCTTCATCCTCGCGACAACATCACTGGCGTGAAGTACAGCTCACTGGCGATGATTCATGCGGTGTTGGAAGACCTGCTGACGCCTGAGCAGGTACGCAATCATTTGCGGCTCATCGATTTGCACTTGAGCGGGCCGGATGGAGTGCGTCTGTTCGATCGGCCGATGAATTATCACGGCGGGACGATGCGGTTCTTTCAGCGTGCTGAGAGTGCGACGTTCTTCGGGCGAGAGATTGGGTTGATGTATATGCACGCGCATTTGCGTTATGCGCAGGCACTGGCGCGGGTGGGGGAGGCGGATCGGTTTTTCCGTGCGCTGTGCCAGGCGAATCCCATTGGCATTCAGCAGCTGGTGCCGTCGGCGACGTTGCGACAGGCGAATTGTTATTACTCCAGCTCGGATGCGGCGTTTCAGGATCGCTATCAAGCGAGCGCGGAGTACGAGCGCATAGCCCAGGGGACGGTGCCGCTCGATGGCGGCTGGCGGGTTTACTCCAGCGGAGCTGGGATTGGGCTTGGGTTGATCGTTCGGCGGTTCCTTGGGTTGAGCATCGAGGCTCAGGCGCTCGTGCTCGATCCAGTGATTCCGGCGTCGTTGAGTGGATTGCGTGTGCGGTTGTCGCTTTTCGGCAAGGCGGTTGATCTCGTTTATGAGATCAAAGGTGCGGGCTGTGGTGTGACGGCGGTTGGTGTCAACGGCCACGATGTTTCGTTGAGCCACGATGCCAATCCGTACCGGAAGGGCGCTGCCCGCATCGCGCGCGCGCCGCTATCGCGGCTGCTGGATCAGCCACGAAACTCGATTATCGTTCACGTGGGCTGATGATGTGATTTCGATCAAGAAGTGAGCACTGTGGCTGGCGGAGGCTGGTGGGTCATATCTCCCTCCGGCACCGCGCACGGGCCTTGTCCACGCAGACGCGTGGACCGTATTCCGTACATCCCTGTAGCTGTGATGGGCAGGAGCCCGAATGCAGCGAAGCGCATGGATGCGCGAGAGCTGCCTGCTGGAGCCGACGTCCCTGTCGGACTCAAGCTGCCGGAGGGAGATATGACCCACCAGCCTCCGCCTGAACGTCACCATGCATTGACACGCTTTCCTCTGCCTTGCGCACACCTTGTGTGACACCCGCTCCAGACTCGTCCTCCCATGCAAAGCCTTCTTTCTAGCCGTCGAGCAGTAGCAGAGCGTGTGATAACAGGGGCACGCTGATCGGTCATGGCGGCAATAAAACGAGCAGAGCGCACCGTGACGTGGCACGCTCGTCCATCACGGCGGCAATAAAACGAGCGACTCATGGATCGCCACTCCCCTGCCTGGCTGGAACGCCTCTCTCTTCGTTGTTGCGCGTGGTCCGAGCGCTGGATTCCAGACGCGTATGTATTCGCGGTGCTCGCGGTCATCATCGTCGCCTCAACGGCAATTGCATTGGGCGCGCCGGTCACGCAGACGGCGAAGGCGTTTGGGGACGGATTCTGGAGCCTGATTCCGTTCACCATGCAGATGAGCTTCATCATCATCGGCGGCTACGTCGTCGCCAGCTCACCGCCAGCAGCACGTTTGATCGAAAGGCTCGCGGCATTACCAAAGTCCGGACGAGCCGCAGTGTGCTGGGTCGCGATCATCAGCATGCTGTTTTCGCTGCTGCATTGGGGCCTGAGCATGATCCTCGGCAGCTTGCTGGTGCGAGCACTGGCCCGACGTGAAGAACTGGCGATGGATTATCGAGCGGCGGCAGCCGCTGCATATCTAGGCTTAGGCTCGGTATGGGCGATGGGTTTGTCTTCGTCCGCCGCACAATTGCAGGCGAATCCCGCCAGTATGCCGCCAGCGTTGCTCCCCATCACGGGCGTAATTCCGTTCACGGAAACAATCTTCCTCTGGCAGTCGGTCGCATTGACCGGGATCCTGATGGTCGTAACGTTAGTGATCGCATGGTTCACCGCGCCTCGCAAAGAGAACGCGCAGACTGCGCAGTCCATGCAGATGGACGTTACAGCACCAGATAAAGCGGTGGCGGCGAAGTCGGAGCGCCCCGGCGAGTGGCTCGAGTACAGCCCGCTGCTCAACGTACTGGTCGCGGCACTAGGTGCCTTGTGGTTGTATCAAGAGTTCGCAAGCAAGGGCGTCGCCCTCGCGATCTCCAGCCTCAACACTTACAACTTCCTATTTGTGATGCTGGGCCTATTGCTGTGCTGGCGCCCGAAAGTGTTCCTGGACGCGACCGCGAGAAGCGTCGGCAGCGTCAGCGGTGTGCTGATTCAGTTCCCGTTCTACGGCGGCATCGCCGCGATCCTCACAACCGCCGTCGGCAGCGACGGTCAAAGCATCGCTCACCACCTCTCGACCTTCTTCGCGCACGCGGCGACGAAACAAAGCTTCCCCATCGTGATGGGCATCTACTCGGCCGTGCTGGGCTTCTTCGTGCCGTCCGGCGGCGGCAAGTGGATCATCGAAGCGCCGTATGTGATGCAGGCGGCGAACGAATTGAAGGTGCACCTCGGCTGGGCGGTGCAGGTCTACAACGCCGCCGAGGCGCTGCCGAACCTGATCAATCCTTTCTGGATGTTGCCGCTGCTAGGCATCCTCAAGCTGCGCGCCCGCGAAGTCATCGGCTTCACGATGATTCAATTCATCGTGCACGTGCCGCTGGTGCTGCTGATGTTGTGGGCGTTTGGGTTGACGCTGGAATATCGGCCGCCGGTCATGCCGTAGCAGCTTCGCCAGCAGGCCGCCGAAACATAACCAGCTTCGCTTCGAGTTCCTGTCGCACTTCGTCGAACTGATTGATCGTGCGAATACGCATGAGCACGATGCCGCGATCCGGCCGTGAGCGCGACGGGCGCACCTCGATCACTTCACGTTCGACTCGCAACACATCGCCCGGGCGCGCGGCCGATGGCCAATTCAGCGCCGCGCCGGCACCGATGATTCCTCCAGCGATCGGTGGCTCCAGCGTCGTCAGCAGGCCCATCGTGATCGCAGCTGTGTGCCATCCGCTCGCGCACAGTCCCTCGAACACAGAATCCGCCGCTGCAGCTTCGTCGAGATGAAACGGCTGCGGATCGAACTCGCGTGCGAACGCTTTGATCTTCTGGGCATCGAGGTGATACGTGCCGCTGCCGGACGCACGTAGACCGACGTGCATATCGTCGAGATACAAACTCATTGATGCGAAATCCCTGCTCGGCCGCTGCGTAGGATGTATTTCTGAATCTTGCCGGTCGCCGTCTTCGGCAGGGCCGACACGAAATTGAAGCTGGTGGGAACTTTGAAATGAGCCAGCACGCTGCGCGCGAACTCGCGCAGCTCCGCGGCGGAAGTCTCGTGCGATGGATGTTTCACCACGAACGCAGCCGGCGACTCGCCCCATTTCTCGTGAGGCACGCCGACCACGGCGACTTCGAGAACCGCGGGATGACGCAACAGTGCGCCCTCGACTTCGATGGAAGAAATATTCTCGCCGCCGCTGATGATTACATCCTTGAAGCGATCGCGAACTTCCACAAAACCGTCGGGATGTACCACGGCGGCGTCGCCGGAATGAAACCAACCGCCCTCGAACGCTTTGGCCGTCGCTTCGGGATCGTTGTAATAGCCGGTCATCACCACGTTGCCGCGAGCAACGATCTCGCCAATGGTCGTGCCGTCGCGTGGCACGTCTTGCAGATTGGCATCCACGACTCGCAATTCACCCGAGGTCATTAGCTCGACGCCTTGGCGTGCCTTGAAGGCGGCGCGCTTCTCCATGCTCCATTCGTCGTGCCCGGGAGGCAAGCAGCACATGGAAATAAACGGTCCGGTTTCGGTGAGTCCGTAGATTTGCGTCACGTTCCATCCGAGCTCTCCTTCCATGCGCTCGATGGTCGCGGCCGCAGGTGGCGCGCCTCCGGTGAGTAACCGCACGCCGCGGCGAAGTTGACGACGTTCTGCTTCGGGGCCGTTCGCCAGCGAGATCAACACCGTCGGCGCGGCACACAACGTCGTGATGTGTTCGCGATTGATGATGTCGTAGACGGCACTGGTCTCGACTTTGCGCAGGCACACGTGCGTGCCACCGATGCCGGTGACGATCCAGGTGAACGTCCAGCCGTTGGCGTGAAACATCGGCACCGTCCACAAATATCGATCCGACGCCGTCATCGGCCAATGCACCAACGTGCCGATGGCATTGGTCCACACCGTTCGATGAGTGGCCATCACACCTTTCTGCCGAGCGGTGGTGCCGCTGGTGTAGTTGATCGCGATGACGTCCGATTCGGCGATGGGCACCGCTGTGAACTGCTCGGTGCTCTCGTTCAGCAGCGTCTCGTATTCCAGCCAGTTTGTTCGACTGCCTTCGAGTGCCACGAAGTGACGAACACTCGGCATTTGCTCGCGGACTTCGTCGATGGTCGCCAGATAATCCTCGTGCACGCACAGGACTTTGCAGCCGCTGTGATTCACTAGATAAACAAAGTCGTTTGCGGTCAGGCGATAGTTGAGCGGCACCACGGCGGCGCCGATCTGAGGCACGGCGTAATACTGTTCCAGATGCTGATGAGTGTTCGGTGCGATGATGCCGACGCGATCGCCACGCTCGATGCCCAGCCGTTGCAGCGCTGAGGACCATTTGTCACAGCGACTGCCGAACTCCGCGTACGTCAGCCTCAGCGCGCCGTCGACGACGGCTTCGCGTGCGCTATGTAACTTCCGCGCTCGACGCAAGAACTCCAGAGGAGTCAGGGGGATTTCCATTGCGGTAACCCATTGCCAACAGGAAACGGTCAGATTGCCGCTGGCGCCGAGTGTGGAGCAGCCCGGAAAGCAAGCCGAGAAAGCGCACCGAAGTGAGTTGCTGGATGCCCTTTGGGATTATTCCAGCAGTTCGCGACGCACGCGCTCGCGGGTCTGATCGCTGATCCCCACCGTCTTGGCCAGATAATTATCGATTCCGCCGAGCTCGCGCTCGATCTGTTCGAACGCGGCCTGCAGAAATGCGGCGTCGGCGCTGAACAGCACGCGTCGCATATCTTCAGGCATCGAGAGCAACGGCATGTGATTGTCGCCGACACCGAGTTGCGTCTGCTGGCGACCGCGAATGAACGCTTCGAAATCGCCCGACGTGTTGGTCAGCAGATAATCTTCGATTGCTGTTTCCTGCGGTACGTCCAGCGAGCGCAGCAGGACGGCGACCGCGATGCCAGTGCGATCTTTGCCGGCTGCACAGTGGACCACGAGAGGAATGTGCCCCTGTTCGATGGCCTGGAACATACCGGCAATGCGTCCGGCCATCCATACGGGCAGGGCGCGATACAGCGCGACCATCGCATCGAACATTCCCGCTGCATTCTTCGGGCGATCTGCAGCGAGCGCACGGATTGTCGGGCTCACGACGCCGTCGTCCCAGAACAATCCATTGGTCTTCGCATCGGGCCAGCGAGTCGGCTCGCGCTCACGCTCTTCGGCGCGTCGTAAATCGCAGATTGCGCGTACTTGCAGTTGAGTCAGCGGCGCGTGATCGTCATCGGTGAAGTAAGTGAGGACGCCGGCGCGATACACCTTGCCCCAGCGCGTGCTCGCGCCGTGCAGAGTGCGATAACCGCCGATATCTCGAAAGTTACAGCCGCCTTGAAAGGAGAGCACGCGTTCGCGGTCGGCGCGAACGGCAGAGTCCGATGCAGTCATGGGCACGCCTTGCCGAGTCAGGCGTGCAGTGTCTCACAGATTTAGTAATCGAGCCGCGTCGTGCCCGCCGGTTCCAGCAGGTAGGAATCGGTCGTACTGACGCGCGTGTTTTGCATGCCTTTGGTCTGGTCGGGCGGTAGCGGCATGAGGATGCGCCAGGCTTGGGCCGGGTTCGCGAGCGCCCAGAAGGGGGCGAACAAGCCGGGCCACACTTTGGGGGTCGTGGTGATATCGCGCTCGCCTTCGACCTCGACCTCTTCGATGTTCTCGTTGTAGGTCGCCGCGAGCACTCGGTTGATTTGTGCGTCCGTGTATATATGCGTTACGTCGGGCGCGCGTAAGTCGAGCTTCTTGGATGGAGTAGCAGCCGACTTGGTCGCGACGGCTGCAGCGGCCGGGGCCACTTGCGTAAGCTCCTGAGCCGCGGCGGATTCGCCAATCAAGATCGCCGCGACGATCGCCGAAGTCACCACCAAAGCCCAGCGAATGTTCAAGCTCATGGCGCGGCCCACCGTATCATTCACTTTCGATCCACCGCCTGCAGGCTGATGCACCGTTAGCCGGCAGCGGTCCCTTTATGAACTAAGAAGCAGTATGACGACTGAAAGTTCCGATTCAACTACCCCGCTGGTCGGCGCGCTATCGCATTTGCGCGTGCTTGATATGAGTCGCGTTCTGGCGGGCCCGTGGTGCGGTCAGATCCTGGCGGACCTGGGGGCGGAAGTCGTGAAAATCGAGCGGCCTGGCGTCGGCGACGACACACGCAGCTGGGGCCCGCCTTACTTGAAGGACCGGGACGGCAAGGACACGCACGAGTCGGCGTATTTCCTCGGCGCCAATCGCGGGAAAAAATCCGTCACGCTGGATATTTCCAAGCCTGCCGGGCAGGAAGTGGCGCGCCGGCTTGCCGCCAACGCGGACGTGCTGATCGAGAATTACAAAGCCGGCGACCTGGCTCGTTACAACCTTGGTTACGAGCAGCTCAAGGCCATCAATCCCGGCCTGATTTATTGCTCCATCACCGGCTTTGGCCAGAGCGGGCCGATGAAACAAGTGG
>Ga0247784_1000078_pt1 | contig 34829 bp, 44 predicted proteins | sample UWRJL169409R5_FD_179909 | JGI IMG/M metagenome (GOLD analysis project Ga0247784, IMG submission 179909) | Plant litter microbial communities from Arlington Agricultural Research Station in Wisconsin, United States - UWRJ-L169-409R-5 | ecosystem: Environmental > Terrestrial > Plant litter >...
ACATCAAAATGGTGGTGGAGCTGATCAACCCGATCGCGATGGAAGAGGGCCTGCGCTTCGCCATCCGTGAGGGCGGCAAGACCGTCGGCGCCGGCGTCGTCGCGAAGATCATCAAGTAACCTACTGGAGGCCCGGCGAGCCACAACCGCTCGCCGGCCCAAGAGCAAACATCATGGCTACCAATCAAAACATCCGCATCCGCTTGAAGGCCTTCGATCATCGCTTGATCGATAACTCGGCGCGCGAAATCGTCGAGACGGCCAAGCGCACCGGCGCCACCGTCAAAGGCCCCGTGCCGCTGCCGACCAAGATGGAGCGCTTCACCGTGCTCGTGTCTCCGCACGGCGATAAGGACGCTCGCGACCAGTACGAAATTCGTACTCACAAGCGTTTGATGGACATCCTCAATCCCACGGACAAGACCGTGGACGCGCTGATGAAGCTGGAATTGCCGGCCGGCGTGGACGTGCAGATCAAGCTGAACTGATGAATGGCTCGGGCGCCGGCTGACGCCGGCGTCCTCGCCCAGAGATAGGATTTTTCTTGTTACGGGGTTTCGCCCCGTAACTGGAAAGAAGACGGGGCTTCGCCCGTCAACGAGCCAAGGAGCCGGGCTTCCCGGCAGTGTGGTTCGCGTTACCGGCGTAGCCCGGCAACAACAAATTATTGTGGCGCGCTTGCAAAGTCAGCCGACCTGACTATAATTCGCGCCTCTTTTGCGCCGAGGTCTGGCCCTGACGGGGTACCGCTTGAGCGGCATGATCAACCCAAGTAAGTAATGGGCTGATCGTTCCCCTCGAAAATCCTGTCCTTTCCCGACCTTTCAGCATTGAAAGTTTTGATTGCCTGTAGCCAATCGCAGCTGCAGGCGAGATCGCGCGGTGCGGACTCATCGGAAAGATGGCCGTATCGAGCAGCCGCCGACCGTAGGTCGGTGGAATTTTTAAGAAACGAGGAATCACGATGAGCGCTGCCAAGACCCCGGGTCTGGTCGGTCGTAAGGCGGGCATGACGCGCGTCTTCACTGAAGCGGGTGAAACCGTGCCGGTGACCGTCATTGAAGCCCTGCCCAATCGCGTTACGCAGGTTCGCACCGTCGAAGCCGACGGCTATCGCGCGTTGCAGGTCGCCGTCGGCGATCGCAAGGCGTCGCATACGAACAAGGCCCTCACCGGCCACTATGCCAAAGTCAAAGTTGCTCCCGGCAAAGCGCTGGTCGAGTTCCGCCTCAAGGGCGAGGACCTGAAAGACGTCGCCGCCGGCGCCGAGCTCAAGGTCGATGCTTTCGAAGTGGGCCAGGTCGTCGACGTGACCGGCACCACCATCGGTAAGGGCTATGCCGGTGTCATGAAGCGCCACAACTTCGGCGGTCTGCCGGCCACGCATGGCGTGTCCGTGTCGCACCGTTCGCCCGGTTCTATCGGTCAGCGTCAGACGCCGGGCCGCGTGTTCCCTGGTAAGCGCATGTCCGGCCACATGGGTCAGGTCCGTCGCACCATCGAGAACCTGAGCGTCGTGCGCGTCGATGCCGAACGTAACCTGCTGTTGATCCGCGGCGCCGTTCCGGGCGCACCGGGCAGCCAGGTGATCGTGCGTCCCTCCGTGAAGGCCGCCGCGCAGTTGAAGCGCAAGCGCATTGCTCCGGCGAAGAAGTAAGAGATAACGGCCCATGAACCTCAAGCTCATCAGCAAGGGTGCTCAGCCGCAGGACGTCCAGGTCTCCGACACGACGTTCGCCCGTGAGTACAACGAATCCCTGGTGCACCAGGTCATCGTCGCCTACATGGCGGCGGGCCGTGCGGGCACCAAAGCCCAGAAGACCAAGGCCGAAGTGCGCGGCGGCGGCATCAAGCCGTGGCGCCAGAAGGGCACCGGTCAGGCGCGTGCCGGCTCCATCCGCAGCCCGATTTGGGTCGGCGGTGGTCGTGCGTTCGCTGCCAAGCCGCGTGACTTCGAACAGAAGGTCAACCGCAAGATGTATCGCGCGGCGCTGCAGGCCATGTTGTCGCAGCTCGCTCGCACCGAGCGTCTGCAGGTGGTGAACGGCATCGAGCTCGAAGCGCCGAAGACCAAGCTGCTGCTGCAGAAACTCAAGGATCTGAACCTGGGCGAAAACGTGCTGGTGCTGGTCGAAGCTTTCGACGAGAAGCTCGAACTCGCCTCGCGCAATCTGCCGTATGTCGACGTGTTGCCGGTCAGCGCGGTGGATCCGCTCAGCCTGGCGCGTCATGACCAAGTGCTCGCGACGGTCGGTGCCGTTCGCCAGCTCGAAGAGAGGCTCGCATGAGTCAGGAAAAACTGATGAACGTGCTGCTCGGACCGCATGTGTCCGAGAAGAGCGCGCGGATCGCCGAGACGGCGAACCAATTCGTGTTCCGCGTGCGTCGCGATGCTACCAGCAGCGACATCAAGGCCGCGGTCGAGTTGATGTTCGAAGTCAAAGTGGCGGACGTGAACGTTGTGAACGTCGGCGGCAAGCAGAAGCGCTTCGGCCAGCGGCTCGGTCGCCGGCAGGATTACAAGAAGGCTTATGTGCGTCTCGCCCCGGGTCAGAGCATCGATCTGACCGGCGCTGAAGCGTAATCGGGAATTCGAATCATGCCACTGATCAAGTCCAGACCTACATCGCCCGGCCGGCGCTTCCAGGTAAAGATCTCGCGCGATCACCTTCATAAGGGTGGCCCCGAGCAGAGCCTGGTCGAGCACAAGAACTCGACCGGCGCGCGTAACCACTTCGGCCGCCAGACCGTGCGCCACCAGGGCGGCGGTCACAAGCAGAAGTATCGTGTCATCGACTTCCTGCGCGACAAGGACGGCATCGCGGGGAAGGTCGAGCGCATCGAATACGATCCGAACCGCACCGCGCATCTCGCGCTCGTGTTGTACAAGGACGGTGAGCGTCGCTACATCATCGCTCCGAAGGACGTAGCTCCTGGCGACAGCGTGATGTCCGGCGCCGAAGCGCCGATCAAGGCAGGCAATGCGATGCAGCTGCGTCACATTCCGATCGGCACGACCATTCACTGCGTCGAGTTGAAGCCCGGCAAGGGCGCGCAACTGGCGCGCAGCGCTGGTGGCTCCGCACAGCTCGCCGCGCGTGAAGGTGCTTACGCGACGATTCGTCTGCGCTCCACTGAGATGCGCAAGATTCACGTCGATTGCCGCGCGACTATCGGTGAAGTTTCCAACGGCGAACACAACCTGCGCAGCTACGGCAAGGCCGGCGCGATCCGTTGGCGCGGTATCCGCCCGACGGTGCGTGGTGTGGTCATGAACCCGGTCGATCACCCGCACGGTGGTGGTGAAGGTAAGTCCGGCCAGGGTAATCCGCATCCTGTGAGCCCATGGGGTTGGAACACCAAGGGCAAGAAGACGCGTCGTAACAAGCGCACGGCGGGCATGATCATCCGCCGCCGTAACTGAGCTTAAGAGGATTGCAACGTGCCTCGTTCCGTAAAAAAAGGTCCGTTTGTCGACCTGCACCTGGCCAAGAAGGTGCGCGTCGCTTCCGAGAAGAACGATCGTCGCCCGATCAAGACCTGGTCGCGTCGCTCGATGATCCTGCCGGATTTCGTCGGCCTGACGATCGCCGTGCATAACGGTCGCCAGCACATTCCAGTGCTGGTGTCCGAAAACATGGTCGGCCACAAGCTGGGCGAGTTCGCTCCGACGCGCACGTTCAAGGCGCACTCGGGCGATAAGAAGGGCTCGGCGGAGTAATCGAACATGCAAGTCGCTGCCAAATTGAAGTACGCGCGCATTTCGCCGCAGAAGTGCCGCCTCATCGCCGACATGGTTCGCGGTAAGCCCGTGGGCCTGGCGTTGAATACGTTGAAATACACGCCGAAGAAGGGCGCACGGCTGGTGCTCAAGGTGCTGGAATCGGCGGTTGCGAATGCCGAGAACAACCTGAGCGCGGACGTCGACGAGTTGAAAGTGCAAACGGTGACTGTTGACACCGCACCAGTGCTGAAGCGTTTCCACGCGCGCGCCAAGGGCCGCGGCAATCGTATCTGGAAGCGCAACAGTCACATCATCGTGACGGTCGGCGACGGGAAGAGCGAGTAATAACCATGGGTCAGAAAGTCAATCCGGTCGGCTTCCGCCTCGGCATCACCCGTGAGTGGACCTCGAAGTGGTATGCGTCGACGAAGAACTTTCCGTCGCACGTGTACACCGACTTCCAGGTGCGCGAGCTGCTGAAGAAGAAGCTTTCCGAAGCTTCTGTGAGCCGCATTCAAATCGAGCGCGCCGCGCGCAAAGTGAATATCACCATTCACACCGCGCGTCCCGGCATCGTGATCGGTAAGAAGGGCGAGGACATCGAGAAGCTGCGTGGCCAGGTCTCGAAGATGATGAAGATGCCGGTCAACGACGTGCGCATCAACATCTCCGAAATCCGCAAGCCCGAGCTCGATGCATTGCTGGTCGCCGAAGGCATCGCGCAGCAGCTCGAACGCCGTGTGATGTTCCGTCGCGCGATGAAGCGCGCTGTGACCAACACGATGCGCATCGGCGCACTCGGCATCAAGGTTCGCGTGGCCGGCCGTTTGAACGGCGCCGAAATCGCGCGCACCGAGCAGTATCGCGAAGGCCGCATTCCGCTGCACACGTTGCGCGCGGACATCGACTACGGCCTGGCCGAAGCGAAGACCACCTACGGCGTGATCGGCGTGAAGGTGTGGATCTTCAAGGGTGAAGTGTTCAGCTCGCAGGAACAGCCGGCGGAGTCGACCGACGGTCAGACCGCAGCGGCGCCTGCGGACGCGACTGCTTAAGTCGGCGAAGAGTAAACGACCATGATGCAACCCAAACGCACCAAGTACCGCAAGGCATTCAAAGGCCGCAATGCCGGCCTCGCGCAGAGCGGTAACTACGTCGCCTTCGGTGACTACGGCCTGAAGGCCACGACTCGTGCGCGCATGACCTCGCGCGAGATCGAAGCTGCTCGTCGTGCGCTGACTCGTCACGTGAAGCGCGGCGGTCAGGTGTGGATCCGTGTGTTCCCGGATCTGCCGATCACCAAGAAGCCGTTGGAAGTCCGCATGGGCTCCGGCAAAGGTAACGTCGAGTACTACGTTGCCAAGGTCAAGCCCGGCAAGGTGCTGTTCGAGATGGAAGGCGTGACCGAGGCGATTGCCCGTGAAGCGTTCCGACTCGCGGCGTCCAAGCTGTCGGTGGACACGCAGTTCGTGACCCGCCAGGTCCGTTGATAGGACAACGTAAATGAGCACCGCTAAAGAATTGCGCGCCAAGCCCGCCGCGGACCTGCAGAAAGAGCTGCTGGAGCTGCGTCGCGAACAGTTCAATCTCCGCATGGCCCGCGCCACCGGCCAGGCCGCGAAGCCGCACGACTTCACCAGAGTCCGTCGCGACATCGCGCGTCTGAAGACCGTGGCTGCCGAGCAGCGTCGCGCGGCGAACAAAGGTAAGTAATCGTCATGAGCACACAAGCTGAGAAGAAGGCGGCGCGTCAGCTGACGGGTAAGGTCGTCAGCAACAAGATGCAAAAGACCATCACGGTCTCCGTCGAGCGTTACGTGCCGCACCCCCAGTACGGCAAGTATCAGCGTCGTAGCACGCAGTTCCTCGCTCACGACGAGAACAACGAGAGCCGTGAAGGCGATACGGTGGCCATCGAAGAGTGCCGTCCGCTGTCGCGTCACAAGTCCTGGCGCCTGGTGAAGATCGTTCAGCGCGCCGTGCAGGTCGAGTCGGTGGAGGCAGCGTCATGATCCAGATGCGCACGTTGTTGAATGCCGCTGATAACAGCGGTGCCCGCAGCTTGATGTGCATCAAGGTGCTCGGCGGCTCGAAGCGTCGTTACGCGACGGTCGGCGATGTCATCAAGGTCAGCATCCGTGATGCCATTCCGCGCGGCAAAGTGAAGAAAGGCGAGGTTTACGATGCCGTGGTCGTGCGCACCAAGTTCGGTGTGCGTCGGGCCGACGGTTCGCTGATCCGTTTCGACGGCAACGCCGCGGTGTTGCTGACCAACAAGCTGGAACCAGTGGGCACCCGTATCTTCGGACCCGTGACTCGTGAGCTGCGCACGGCGCAATTCATGAAGATCATCTCGCTGGCGCCGGAAGTGCTCTAAAGGTTTGTGAGTCATGAATAAGATTCGCAAGGGTGACGAAGTCGTCGTGACCACCGGCCGTGATAAAGGTCGGCGTGGCACGGTGGTCAAGGTGCTCGAAGACCGCGTGGTCGTCGAAGGCATCAACATGGTTAAGCGGCACACCAAGCCGAACCCCCAGCGTAACGTGCAGGGCGGCATCGTCGAGAAGGAAAGCTCGATCGATCTGTCGAACGTGGCGCTGTGGAATCCGGTGACGAAGAAGGGCGATCGCGTGGGCATCCGCACGCTCGCCGACGGTCGCAAAGTGCGCTTCTTCAAATCCAACAAGGAAACCGTCGACGCGTAAGCGTCGGAGCGGGTCCAACAGGTAAACGAAGATGGCAAAGGCAAGACTCGAACAGTATTACCGCGACACGATCGTGTCTCAGCTCAAAGAGACGCTGGGCCTCGCGAACGTCATGCAGGTACCGAAGATCACCAAGATCACGGTCAACATGGGCGTCGGCGAAGCGGTCGCGGACAAGAAGATCATGGACAACGCCGTCGGCGATCTCACCAAGATCACCGGGCAGAAGCCGCTGGTGACGCGTGCTCGCAAGTCGGTCGCGACCTTCAAGGTCCGCGATGGCCTCGCGATCGGCGCGAAGGTCACGCTGCGTGGCGCGCGGATGTATGAGTTCCTGGATCGTCTGGTGAGCATCGCGATGCCTCGTATCCGCGACTTCCGCGGCGTGAGCGCGCGTTCGTTCGACGGCCAGGGCAATTACAACTTCGGCGTCAAGGAACAGATCATTTTCCCCGAGATCGCGTACGACCAGATCGATGCGATCCGCGGCATGGACATCACGATCACGACCACGGCGCGCGACGACAAGTCGGGCCGTGCGTTGTTGGAAGCGTTCAATTTTCCGTTCCGCAAGTAACGGCGGGAGCTAGGTTATGGCCAAGACATCGATGGTCAATCGCGAAGTCAAGCGAGCGAAACTCGTCAAGCAGCACGCGGCAAAGCGCGCGAAGCTGAAAGAGATCATTCGCAAGCCCACTTCGACGCCGGCGGAGCGTGAAGCTGCTGTCGCTCAGTTGCAGGCGTTGCCGCGCGATTCGAGCAAGAGCCGCTTGCGCAATCGCTGCGCAATCACCGGCAGACCGCGCGGTTTCTACCGCAAGTTCGGTCTTGGCCGCACCAAGCTGCGCGAAGCGACCATGCGCGGCGAAATCCCGGGCCTGGGCAAGGCCAGCTGGTAACGCAGCTGGTACCTACGGAGCACGAATACAATGAGCATGACGGATCCGATCGCCGACTTCCTGACTCGCATTCGCAACGGCCAGTCTTCGGGTAAAGCCGAAGTCAACGTGCCGACTTCCAAAGTGAAGGTCGCGATTGCCAAAGTGTTGAAGGACGAAGGCTATATCGAAGACTTCTCGGCGACCGACCTGGACGGCAAGCCGGCCCTCGCGTTGCAGTTGAAGTATTACCAGGGCCGCCCGGTGATCGACCGCATTGAGCGCGTCAGCCGGCCTGGCCTGCGTGTGTACAAGGGCAAGGACGAGCTGCCGTCGATTCTCGGCGGACTGGGCGTTGCCATCGTTTCCACGTCCAAGGGCGTGATGACGGATCGCCAGGCGCGTGCCGCGGGGCACGGCGGCGAAGTCATCTGCATAGTTTCCTAAGAAGCGACTAGTCAGTAGTCATTAGTCATTAGTCACTTCTGGAGTAGACAATGTCCCGAGTAGCTAAACAGCCGGTCCCGCTGCCGCAAGGCGTGACCGCAACGATCAGCGCCGATAACGTCGCCATCAAGGGCGGCAAGGGCACGCTGAGCATCGCGATCAACAGCAAGCTGGTGAAAGTGGTGCAGGACGCGTCCGCGTTGAAAGTGGAGAAGGCCGACGACAGCCGCGAAGCGGACATGGTCGCGGGTTCCACGCGCGCGCACCTCGCCAACATCGTGTTGGGCGTGAGCAAGGGCTACGAGCGCAAGCTTGAGCTCGTCGGCGTCGGTTACCGCGCGCAAGCGCAGGGCAAGAACCTCAACCTGACGTTGGGTTTCTCGCACCCGGTCGTCTACACCGCGCCGGAAGGCATCACCATCGAAACGCCGAGCCAGACGGAAATCGTCGTCAAGGGCACGGACGTGCAGAAGCTCGGCCAGGTGTGCGCCGACATCCGCGCCTATCGTCCGCCGGAGCCGTACAAGGGCAAGGGCGTGCGCTATGCCGGCGAGAAGATCGAACTGAAGGAAGCGAAGAAGAAGTGATATCGGCCCATCTGGGCGACGAATCGTCGTCGTGCCAGAGGACATCGGTCATTTCCCAAAGAGATTATTCATGAACAAAAATGCTCAACGACTGCGCCGCGCGATTCGCGCGCGCGCCAAGATCCGCGAACTGAAAGTTCTGCGGCTGTCGGTGCATCGCACGTCGCAACACATCTACGCGCAGATCTTCGACACCGAGTCGAAGGTGCTGGCGCAGGCGTCGACCTTGCAGAAGGACGTGCGCGATGGTTTGAAGGGCACCGGCAATGCGACCGCCGCTGCCGCCGTAGGCAAAGCAATTGCCGAGCGCGCCAAGGCGAAGGGCATCACCAAGGTGGCCTTCGACCGTTCGGGCTTCAAGTTCCACGGTCGTATCAAGGCGCTGGCCGATGCGGCGCGCGAGAACGGACTGGAATTCTAAGAGAGACACACCATGGCCAGAGTTGAAAAGAACCAGGCGGGCGACGAGTACATCGAGAAGCTCGTCGCGGTGAACCGCGTCGCCAAAGTCGTGAAGGGTGGTCGCCAGTTCGGCTTCACCGCGCTCACCGTCGTCGGCGATGGCCGCGGCAAGGTCGGCTTCGGTTACGGCAAGGCGCGCGAAGTGCCGGTCGCGATCCAGAAGGCGATGCAGGCGGCTCGCAAGAATCTGTCGACGGTGTCGCTCAAGAACGCGACGCTGCACTACGCGGTGAACGGCCGTCACGGCACGACTCGCGTGTACATGCAGCCGGCCGCCGACGGTACGGGCTTGATCGCGGGTGGTGGCATGCGCGCGGTGTTCGAATGTGCCGGTGTCCGTAACGTGCTGGCCAAGAGCTACGGCTCGCGTAACCCCATCAACGTCGTGCGTGCCACGATGAATGCGCTGAACAGCGCGCAGTCGCCGGAAGACATCGCGGCGAAGCGTGGCAAGCGCGTTGAAGAAATCCTCGGCTGAGCCGCGGATCACCAGGAAGTCCAGTCATGGCGACCAACAAAGGCTTCAAAGTCACGCTCGTGAAGAGCGTGTTCGGCCAGCTGAAGGCTCATCGCGCGACGGTGCGCGGCCTCGGTCTGCGCAAAATTCGTGACACAGCGACTGTCGCGGATACACCGGAGATTCGCGGCATGATCCGCGCGTCCGGTCATCTGCTGAAAGTCGAAGAGATCAAGGGCTGAATCCTATGACCATGCGTCTCAACGATATGGGCCCGGCTCCGGGCAGCAAGAAGCTCCGCTTGCGCGTGGGGCGTGGTGCGTCGGCCGGCCAGGGCAAGACCTGCGGCCGCGGCGTCAAGGGTCAGCGCGCGCGTAAGGGCGGTTATCACAAGGTCGGCTTCGAAGGCGGCCAGATGCCGATTCAGCGCCGTCTGCCGAAGTTCGGTTTCCGCTCGAAGATTGCGCCGACGGTGGCCGAAGTGCGCCTGTCCGAGCTTGCAAAAGTGAAAGCGGACGTCATTGACCTGGAAGCCCTGAAGGCTGCCAACGTCGTGCCGGCGTTCGCCGAGCGTGCTCGAATCGTTGCTTCCGGTGGCATCAGCCGCAAGGTGACGATCAAGGGCGTGCACCTGACGAAGGGTGCCAAGGCAGCGGTCGAAGCCGCTGGCGGCAAGATCGAGGAAGCTGCGGCTGCTAAGTAAGCAGTTCGCGGACTCCCCATTGAACTACCGACGACAAGGACTCCGTGGCTACTAAACCCGCCACCGCTGCGTCACTGTCCGCCTTCGGCGAGATGACCCGCTTCGCAGAGTTGCGTCAGCGGCTGTTCTTCCTGCTGGGCGCGTTGATCGTGTATCGCATCGGTACGTTCATTCCGGCGCCGGGTATCGACCCGGTCGCCCTTTCGCGCTTCTTCGAAGAGCAGAAGGGCACCATCCTGGACATCTTCAACATGTTCTCCGGCGGCGCGCTGGAGCGGTTGTCGATCTTCGCGCTCGGCGTCATGCCGTACATCTCCGCGTCCATCATCATTCAGATGATGGCGGTGGTGGTGCCGCAGCTGGCCGCGATCAAGAAAGATGGCGAATCGGGCCGTCGCAAGCTGACGCAGTACACGCGCTACGGCACAGTGGTGCTGGCAGCAGTGCAGGGCGCGTCCGCGGCCATCGCGTTCCAGAACCAGGGCGTGGTGATCGCGCCGGGTCCGCAGTTCGTGTTCGTCGCGACGATGACATTGATCGCCGGCACGATGTTTCTGATGTGGCTGGGTGAGCAGATCACCGAGCGCGGCCTGGGCAACGGTATTTCGATGATCATTCTCGCCGGTATCGTCGCGGGCTTGCCTGCGGCCATCGGCGGTACGTTGGAACTGGTGCGCACCGGTGAAATCAACGCGGCGGTCGCGCTGTTGTTGTTCGGCATGGTGATCGGCGTGACAGCGTTCGTGGTGTTCGTGGAGCGCGGCCAGCGTCGCATTCAAGTGAACTACGCGAAGCGCCAGCAGGGCCGTCGCATGTATGCCGGCCAGAGCACGCACTTGCCGTTCAAGTTGAACATGTCGGGCGTGATTCCGCCGATCTTCGCGTCGAGCTTGTTGCTGTTTCCGGCGACGATCGCGAGCTGGGGCGGCACCTCGTCTAACTTCCCGTGGTTGCAGAACGTGTCCGCAGCGCTGACTCCCGGTCAGCCGGCGCACATGATCCTGTACGGTGGCTTGATCATTTTCTTCTCGTTCTTCTATACCGCGCTGGTGTTCAACTCGCGCGAGACGGCGGAGAACCTGAAGAAGTCCGGTGCTTTCATTCCGGGTATCCGCCCGGGTCAGCAGACCGGCGAGTACATCGACAAGGTGCTGACGCGCCTGACCGTGTGGGGCGCGCTGTACGTAGCGATCGTTTGTTTGCTGCCCGAGTTCCTGATTTCGCGCTTCAGCGTGCCGTTCTACTTCGGTGGCACGTCGTTGTTGATCATGGTCGTGGTGATCATGGACTTCCAGGCGCAGGTCGCGGCACACCTCATGTCGCACCAGTACGAAGGCCTGATGAAGAAGGCAAACCTGCGCGGCTACAACCGCCCCGGTTCGACCACTTAGGCCTGGATAAGAACATTTAGCGATTGATTGAGCGGACGCGGAAGGCGCGTTCGCGGGAGTGAGTCATGAAGGTCCGTGCTTCAGTCAAGAAGATCTGCAAGAACTGCAAAGTCGTCCGCCGCCGCCGTGTGGTGTACGTCATCTGCTCCGACGCGCGCCATAAGCAGCGCCAGGGCTGATAAAGCCGCAGTCGCGGTCTTTAAGGCATTGAGTTACTAGGTTTTTTAGTTTACAGTTCCGCGCTTTTCGTCGCGGGGAGTGCTCGACAGATGGCTCGCATCGCCGGTGTCAATATTCCGATGAACAAGCATGTGTGGGTTGGACTCACGCATATTTTCGGCGTTGGCAACACACAGGCCAAGAAAGCCTGCCAGACGGCCGGGGTCAAGCTCAATACGTTGGTGAAGAATCTCACCGACGCGGAAGTGGCCGCGCTGCGTTCGGCAGTCGGCAAGCTCACCGTCGAAGGCGACCTGCGCCGTGAAGTTTCCATGAACATCAAGCGTCTGATGGACCTCGGTTGCTACCGCGGTATCCGTCATCGCCGCGGCTTGCCGTTGCGCGGCCAGCGGACCCGCACCAACGCCCGCACCCGTAAGGGTCCGCGCAAGGCGGCGGTGAAGATGAACACCCCGGCCGGCAAGGCCTAATCGTTAGCCGGCTAAGTACGAGGATTTATGGCTGAGCAGAAGCAACAGGGCGCCCAGGGCCAGCAAGGCGGTCCCAAAGGTGGCGCCCGCAAGAAGGTCAAGAAGCATGTGACCGACGCGATCGCCCATGTGCACGCGTCGTTCAACAACACCATCGTCACGATCACCGATCGCCAGGGCAACACCCTGTCGTGGGCGACGTCCGGCGGTTGCGGCTTCCGTGGCTCGCGTAAGAGCACGCCGTTCGCCGCGCAGGTTGCCGCCGAGAAGGCTGGCACTGCCGCGCAGGAACACGGTGTGAAGATGGTGGAAGTGCGCGTCAAGGGCCCGGGCCCAGGCCGCGAATCCGCCGTTCGCGCGCTCAATGCCTGCGGCTTGAAGATCACCAACATTTCCGACGTCACGCCGATTCCCCATAACGGCTGCCGTCCGCCCAAGAAGCGGCGCGTCTGACGCTCCGTAAGGAACTCGCATGGCTCGTTATCTAGGTCCCAAGTGCAAGCTGTCGCGCCGCGAAGGCACGGACTTGTTCCTGAAGAGCGGCGTCAAGCCGCTGGAATCCAAGTGCAAGCTCGAAGTGCCGCCGGGCGGCATCAAAGGCGAACGCCGCGGGCGCCTGTCCGACTACGGCTTGCAGCTGCGCGAGAAGCAGAAGCTGCGTCGTATGTACGGCGTGCTTGAAAAACAGTTCCGCAACTACTACATCAAGGCAACGGGTCGACCCGGGGCCACCGGTTCGACGCTGTTGCAACTGCTGGAAGGCCGGTTGGACAACGTGGTGTATCGCATGGGTTTCGCTGCGACTCGCAACGAAGCTCGTCAGCTGGTCAGCCACAAGTCGATCTCGGTGAACGGCGAAGTGGTGAATATCCCTTCGTATCAGGTCAGCGCCGGCGATGTGGTCGCGGTGCGCGAGAAGGCGCAGAAGCAGCTTCGCATTCAGACGGCGCTGCAGATCAAGTCCCAGGTCGGTTTCCCGGCGTGGGTCGAGGTCGACGAAAAGAAATTTACCGGCACCTTCAAGCAGCTGCCTGACCGCGAAGAGATTCTGCCCGACATCAACGAGAACCTCGTGGTCGAGTTGTATTCGAAGTAGTTTTTTCTCTTTGGGCTTTTTTTCTAATTTGCCGTGAAAGCCGGCGTTGGGGACAGATTTAAATCTGTCCCCAACACATACCTAATAGGTGAATGGTCCATGCAGGCATCCGTTGGCGAATTCCTGAAGCCTCGCGTCGTCAAAGTGACTCCCACGACCGCCAAGCAGGCGAAAGTCGTGATCGAGCCCTTTGAACGCGGCTTCGGTCATACCCTGGGTAACGCACTGCGCCGCGTGCTGCTCTCGTCCATGCCGGGCTGCGCGATCACCGAAGCGGAGATCGACGGCGTACTGCACGAGTACACCAGCATTGAAGGCGTGCAGGAAGACGTGGTCGACATTTTGCTGAACCTGAAGCAGGTCGCGATCCGTCTCAACTCGCGCGAAGAAACCGAGCTACGTCTTCATAAGAAGGGCCCGGGCCCCGTGACCGCGGGCGACATCCAGCTCGACCACGACGTGGAAGTGCTGAACACCGACCTCGTGATCGCCAATCTCACCAAGGCCGGTGAATTGAATATGACATTGAAGGTCGAGCGCGGCCGTGGCTACCGCCCGGCGATCCAGCGCGCGACGTTCGAAGAGTCCAGCGGCCCGATCGGCCGTCTGCAGCTCGATGCGTCGTTCAGCCCGATCCGCCGCGTGACCTACACGGTCGAGAGCGCGCGCGTCGAGCAGCGCACGAACCTGGACAAGCTGATCCTGGACATTGAGACCAACGGCACGATCGACGCGGAAGAAGCGATTCGCCGCGCCGGCTCGATCCTGAAGGATCAGCTGTCGGTGTTCGTGGACCTGCAGGGCCAGGACGAAGGTGCCGCCAAGGCGGCCGAACAGCAGTTCGATCCGATCCTGCTGCGTCCGGTCGACGAGCTGGAGCTCACGGTTCGCAGCGCGAACTGCTTGAAGGCGGAAAATATCCACTACATCGGCGATCTCGTGCAGCGGACCGAAGTCGAGCTGCTGCGTACTCCGAACCTCGGCAAGAAGTCTCTCACCGAGATCAAGGAAGTGCTGGAGAGCCATGGACTGTCGCTCGGCATGCGCCTCGACAACTGGCCGCCGGTCAGCCTGAAGCGCGACGACGAGCGCGATGTGATCTGACGAAGAAGCATTTGAGTTAGCTCGGGCCCGCACAGCGGGCCTCTGTATAAGTTAGCTAGGGGCCCGCGCAGCGGGCCCCGAGTTTTGAAGGACTGAACAACAATGCGTCACCAACTATCCGGCCGGCAGCTTAGCCGCAACGCTCCGCATCGCCAGGCGATGCTGCGTAACATGGCAGCCTCGCTGCTGCGTCATGAGACCATCCGCACCACCGTGCCGAAGGCGAAGGAATTGCGCCGGGTCGTCGAGCCGTTGATCACCCTCGGCAAGGACGACAGCGACGCCAACCGCCGCCGCGCGTTCTCGCAGCTGCGTGACGCCGAAGTCGTGGTGAAGCTGTTCGAAAACCTCGGCCCGCGTTTCAAGACGCGCCCGGGTGGCTACACCCGCATCCTGCGCATGGACCCGCGTCCGGGCGATGCTGCTCCAATGGCGCTGATGCAGCTGCTCGACCAGCCTGCTACGTCCACTGAGGAAGCGGCCGCTCCTGCTGCCGAGGGTGAGGAAGCTCCGGCGCCGAAGAAGAAGGCCGCCAAGACTGCGAAGAAGTCCTCGCGCCGCGTGGCCAAGAAGGCCGTGAAGAGCGACGCCGAGAAGGCCGCCAAGAAGGCGAAGGCCGAGACCAAGGCGGCTGAGAAGGCCAAGAAGGTCGAAGCCAAGAGCGCGAAGACTGCGGCTAAGAAGGCTGCTGCGCCGAAGAAGAAGGCTGCTGCGAAGAAGAAGAAGTCGTCGAGGAAGTAACTTCGTCGCTTCTGACTTGATGATTGAAAAGGCCCGCTCTTAACCGAGCGGGCCTTTTCGTTTTTGGGGGGGATGTTTGTCGGAGCCGGAACCGCTGCTCGGACCAGCATCCATGCTGGATCCAAGCTGCCGGGAAGAGATGCCCCATCCACCTCGCCGACGCCTCCGCCAGCCACCGACGCGGATCTCTTATTTCTTTGCCTCGCTTTCCGGGGGAGCCAACCCTTTCGTGTACAAAACCTTCCCCTCCGGCGTCACCAGCACAGCATCGATATCATCAAGCCGGTTATAAATCTCGATCGCCTTCTCCGGCCCCAGCACAAACGCCGTCTTAGACAACCCATCCGTGCGCGTAGCCGTCGGTCCAATCACAGTCGCGCTGCGCACTTTGCTAGCAGAGTGACCCGTCTTGGGGTCGATGATGTGGTGATAACGGACCCCGTTCTCGTCGAAGTAACGTTCGTAATCCCCCGACGTCGAGATCGACGCATCTTCCAAAGGAATGCGCGCGATCACCTCGTCCTTGCGATCGGGATGACGAATGCCCACAACCCACGGCTTACCGAAGCGATCGCCGATGATTCTGCTGTCACCACCCGCTGTAACAAGCGCATGTTGAATCCCTCGCGCTTGTAGAACAGCGATGCCGCGATCTACCGCGTGACCTTTACCAATGCCGCCCAAGTCCACGCGAACACCGGTGCGGGCGAAGTGTACGGTGCTGTTGTCTCGGTTCAGCTCGACGTGTCGATAGTTGATGCCGGGCAAAGCCGCGGCAATTTGCTTCTCGTCCGGCCGCACATGTTTCCGGAAGTCATACATGTACCCGACGCTGGCATAAGTGATATCGAACGCGCCGTCGGTGATGCGGGAATACTCAAGCGCTGTGCTCAGCAGATCGAACAACTCGCTCGAAATCTTCACCGGCTGTTGAGCCGCGCGAGCGTTGACGATCGACAGCTCGCTGGTCGGCTTGTACGTGCTCATCGCCTCGTCGACACGACGCATCTCCGCGAGCACTGCTTCGATGGCAGCAGTGCCTTGCGCCTTATCGTCGGCCCACAGCTCGACGACGATGCGTGTGCCCATGATCCCGTCTTCGACGCGCTCCATCCATTCGGCATGCGCAAGCGGCGACAGGAAGGCCAACATCAATAACAGCAGCTTTTTCATGCCACGCATGGTAGCGGGCGGCATGCCCCCCGCAAATTAAAAAGGCGGCCCGGTTGCCCGGGCCGCCCTCATAGCTCGGACCAGCGGTCCGTTAGAACTTGAAGCGCGCCGTCAATCCATACGTTCTCGGCGCACCGAGGAACGCATTGAGCGTGCTGGTCGACACGCCGGGACTGGTCGAAGAGCCCTGCAGCGTCGCGTCGAAAGCGACCTGGTAGTACTCCTCGTCCGTCAGGTTCAAGCCCCACAGCTCGACCGTCCACTTGTCGTCCTGCGCACCGATGCCGAGGCGGCCGTTCACCAGCGTCATCGCATCCTGCATCTTGCGCGGATCCAGGTTCGAGCCGGTGTTGTACTCGGAGGTGTACTTCAAGCCGAGGTTGGCGCGGAACAGGAGCGCAGCGCCGACCGGCTGTTCGAAGGTCGCCGACAAGCTCGACGAAAATTCCGGCGCGAACGACAGCGTGTCGTCCTTGCGATCGGTGCGGAAGAACTGCCCCGCCGTGCCGAAGTCCTCGATCTGCGTGTCTGCGTACGTCACGCCACCCTGCAAGCTCAACTGTTCGAGCGGCGTGTACCACACGAAGTCGAGGTCCACGCCCTGCGACACCACTTGCGGCAGCGAAGTCACGATGAACTGCAGGCCAGTGAACGTGTTGAGCTGGAAGTCCTGGTAGTCCTGGTAGAACACCGCGCCGTTGATCAGCAGGCTGTTGCCGGCCCACTGCGTCTTCACGCCGAGCTCGTACGAGTCGACCAGTTCCTTGTCGAAGTGCGTATCGCGATCGACCGACGGACCGCCCGGCGCCGTGGGCGACAGGAACAGGATGCCGTTACGTTCTCGATACAGATTGAAGCCGCCAGCCTTGTAGCCGCGTGCATACGACAGGTACGACATCACATCGGGAGTGAAGCGGTAAGCAGCTTTCACCGTGCCGCTCACTTCATCTTCATCGAGCGTTTGTGAGAACGCGACGTTGTTGAAGATCGGATCGGCGTAAGTGACGCTGCAACCGATGCCGTAAAGGGTCTGCGCACCGGCATTGCCCGCCGCAGCAGCAGCCTGCAAGGCTGCGAAGGCAGGGCTACGCAGGGCCGCGCAACCAACACCGCCGTGCTCGTTGAGATACGCGGAGTCGAGATCCTTCGACTCACTCGTATAACGCGCGCCGACCGTCAGCTCCAACGCCTCGGTGAGACGAATGCTGTTGTTGGTGAAGAACGCCCAGTTCTTCGACTCCTGTTGATACACGTCACGCGTCGCGCCGTCCCCCGGATAGGCGTTGGCGGGCAGCAGCGCGATCGGGCTGGTCGCTCCACCCGTCAGCGCGGTGAAGTACTGCCGGAACTGAGTGCCTTGAATCAGCTGATCGCGCGAATCCAGATCTTCGTTCGCGTAGAACAAGCCGACCAGCCAGCTCAGCTTCTCGCCGTCGCCGGCGAAACGCAGTTCCTGCGTGATCTGTTCGAAGCCGTTGCCGAAGTTGCCGTTGGGATTGCGATAGAGAATATCGACGCCGGTGAAGTCTGCGTCCTGGCCGTTGATCGTTTCCCAATCGCGGTACGCTGTGATCGATGTCAACGTGGTGCCGCCGAGCATCGGCGTGTCCCAGTTGATTTCCATCGACGCGCCTTTGTCTTCCACCGACTGCCTGGTGCTGCGATTGGAGTAGGCGACGCGATCGAACGGATCGGCGGGGTTGCGGAATGAGTTGGGCGTCAACGCATTCAACACCGCGAGCACGCCCAGGGTCGGCGTCAGGATGGCTTGCGGAGCCGCGCAGCAGTGCTCATTGCGATCGGTGTAGTCGGCAGTGAAACGAATATCGAGATCGTCGCTGGCCTGGATCAGCAACTGGCCGCGCGTCGTCACGAAGTCGCGATCGTTGTCTTCGTTGTCGGTGCGCGGGCCGGGGTTGGTGCGCACATCGAGGAAACCATCGCGCTCGCGCGAGGCGGCATACAAGCGTGCGGCGACTTTGTCGGAGAACGGAACGTTGATGGAGGCGGCGCCTTCTCGTGCGTTGTAGTTACCGACAGTCAACTCGACGTCGGCACCGAAGTCGAACTGCGGACGTTTGGTGACGACGTTGATCACACCGGCCGAGGTGTTCTTGCCGAACAACGTGCCTTGCGGACCTTTGAGAACTTCGATGCGCTCCAGCTCGCCGAGATCGCCGAAGCCGACGCCGTTACGCGGGCGATACACACCGTCGATGACCACACCGACGGAAGATTCCAGACCGGCGTTGTCGCCGACGGTGCCGATACCGCGAATGCGCGCGGTGGTGATGGATTCGTTGGAGGTCGATGTCACCAGCAGGCCGGGTGTGAGAATGGTGAGATCCTTGATGTCCTTGACGCCCGTGTCCCTGAGCAGCTGCTCGGAAACGGCGGTTACGACGATCGGCACATCCTGCAGGCTCTGCTCGCGCTTTTGCGCCGTCACGATGATGGTCTCGACGGTGCGCGTGGTGTTCTCGTCCGTTTGCGTGGTTTGCTGGCCGAAAGCCGGCGCAGTTGCCAGCACTAAGGCGCCTACTACAGCTCGACGCAGCAGCACACTACGATCGTTCATGGATCCCCCTTGTATAGATCCAGACTTTGGAAAAAATTTTGTCATGGCGGGGCTGAACAGCCCGCAGCTGATAACCCAGCTACCGCGAAGGGTACTGAGTTCGTGCCGGAAGCGGAAGAGATCGTGCATAAAAGCAACGGCCCAAACAGCACCAAAATGATTCAAACATGGCGACAGCGGTTCGGAAATTCGCAGATGGCACCATTCACTCGGGAGTAGTCCCAAGGCTCGGCCTGCCACGCAGGACAGCGCTGTTGTGACCCGACAACGAGTCGGGGATGATGCGCGCCTGAATCGCGATGGGTGCGTTTGAAACGTAGAGATGAGAAATGGCGACTGAACAGTTCGACGTCTTGGTGATAGGCAGCGGTCCGGCCGGCGAGGGCGCGGCGCTGACAGCGGCTAAAAGTCATCGCAGCGTCGCGATCGTCGAGCGCTATTTCGAGGTGGGCGGCGGTTGCACGCACTGGGGCACGATTCCCAGCAAGGCTTTGCGACACGCGGTCAAGATCCTGCACGACCTGCGCAGAAACCCGCTGCTGCGAGAGTTCAGAGATGCCTCGCAGCTGAGCTATCCGCAGTTGCTGGCGTCGGCGACCAAAGTGGTGGAGGCGCAGGTCGCGAGCCGACGGCGTTTTTATGAGCGCAATCGCGTGCCGGTGTATTTCGGCGAGGCGAGCTTCGTCGACGCGAACACCTTGGAAGTGACGCCGTCGACCGGCAAGCCGATTCGCTTGTCGGGCAAGCATATCGTCATCGCGGCCGGCTCGCGTCCCTACCATCCACCCGAGGTGGATTTCAGTCACGAGCGTGTCCGCGACAGCGATTCCATTCTGCGTTACAGCGAGCATCCGTTCTCCGTGACCATCTATGGTGCAGGTGTTATCGGCTGCGAGTACGCGTCTATCTTTATCAACTTAGGCGCGAAGGTGACATTGGTCAATACTCACGACCGCCTGTTATCGTTTTTGGATGACGAAATTGCCGAAGCGCTCTCGTATCACCTGCGCGAGCAGGGCTGCGTGATCCGTCACAACGAACAATTCAAAACATTGGAAGCGCGCGAGCGTGACGTGGTGCTGCACCTGGAGTCGGGCCGCAAGATCAAGTCCGACCTGCTGCTGTGGGCGAACGGCCGCACCGGCAACTCAGACAAGTTGCACCTGGAACGCATCGGCCTGAAGGCGAACAGCCGCGGCCAGGTCGAGGTCAACAATCATTATCAAACGTCCCTGCCGCACATTTATGCGGTCGGCGACATCGTCGGTCCGCCGGCGCTGGCGAGTGCTGCCTATGTGCAGGGCTCGCATGCCGTGCAACACATGCTCGATCCGAGGATCGCGCCGCATAGTACCGCTACCATTCCCAGCGGCATCTATACGATCCCGGAGATCTCCTCGATCGGCCGCAGCGAGCGCGAGTTGCAGGAAGCAAAGGTGCCGTACGAAGTGGGTCACTGCGCGTTCAAGAACCTGGCGCGCGCGCAGATGACGGACGAGCGCGTCGGCATGCTGAAAGTCATCTTCCACGCCGAGACCATGCAAGTGCTGGGCGTGCATTGCTTCGGTGACAACGCTTCGGAGATCGTGCACATCGGCCAGACGGTGATGGCGGGCGCCAACAACGACATTCGTTACTTCACGCAGACCACGTTCAACTACCCGACCATGGCCGAGGCCTATCGGGTCGCCGCATACAACGGGATCAACCGCCTGACCTAAAGCGCGCGCAGCCGCGATTGCGAATACAACTGCGCCGGCTTAAGGTCGCCTGCCAGCCTGTGAACAATTCCAACCTGAGGTGGCTATGAGCTTCGTCAAAGAGTTCCGGGAATTCGCCGTCAAGGGCAATGTCGTCGACATGGCCGTCGGTATCATCATTGGTGCCGCGTTCGGCAAGATCGTGAGCTCGCTGGTCAGCGACGTCGTCACGCCGCCGCTCGGCTATATCATCGGCGGGGTGGATTTCACCAAGCTCGCAGTGACGCTGCCGTCGCTTACGGAGGGCGCCGAGCCGGTCACCATTCGCTACGGCGTGTTTTTGCAGGCGACGTTCGATTTCATCATCGTGGCGCTGGCGATTTTCATGCTGGTGAAGTTGATCAATCGTTTGCGTCGGGCTGAGGAAGCGAAGCCCGCTGCGCCGCCGGCGCCGCCTCGGCAGGAAGTGTTGTTGGAAGAGATTCGGGATTTGTTGAAGCAGCAGCGGTGAGGTTGTTTTAAGAGGCGTCGGTGGCTCGCGGCCTTCGCGAGCCACCGACGCCTCAAGTTCTTATGCCGCCGAAGCAAACGCTGGACGAGTCAAATTCTCCGGCTCACCAACGCTCTCAGGCGTGCAGGCGACGTTATCTTCGATCCGAATCCCGCCGTAAGGCTTGAACTGCTCGACACGTTTCCAATTGATCTGCGTGCCGTGCGCATTCGCACGTGCCTGGTTCAGTAACGCGTCGATGAAATACAAACCAGGCTCGATCGTCACCACGAATCCAGGATCGAGCGTACGAGTCAAACGCAAATAAGGATGGCCCGTAGGACGAGCCTTCTGTTTCCCATCCGGAGTCACGCTGAAACCAGCGACGTCGTGGACTTGCAGCCCGAGCAGATGCCCGATGCCGTGAGGAAAGAACACGCTGGTGAGCCCGCTCGCCGCAGCCGCATCACCCGGCACAGTGATGATGTCGAAGTCGCGCAGCACCTTGCCGATGCGCTTGTGCGCATCGAGATGAATGTGTGCATAGTCCACCCCCGCCCTGACCTGCGCGCACATCTGTAACTGCTCTTTGTCCATCGCGACGATCATCGCCGCGAAATCGTCATCGCGAGCGGAGTAGGTGCGAGTGACGTCAGCGGAGTAGCCATTGACCTGCGCGCCGGCGTCGATCAGGAACGAACGCTGCGGTGTCGGCGCGACGCGCTCCAAGTTTTGGTAGTGCAAAACCGCGCCGTTCTGATTGAGTGCGACGATGTTTGGATACGGCAGCTCATTTTCCGTCTGACCGGACGCACGTACATATGCCATCTGGCAGTCATATTCCGAACCGCCACCACGAAATACAGCCTCGGCAGCCAGATGCGCACGAGCCGCCATCTGCGAAGCCTTGCGCATGCATTCCAGTTCGTACTGCGTCTTCGCGGCACGCACGTAATGCAGACGATGTATCAGCGCGTCCGGGTTGCGAGCCGCGAAGCCCCAATCGGCAAATCGTTCGTGCCACTCGCCGACGAACGCGCAGCGAGGCAGGCCGCTCAAGTGCGCCTTCGCATCGTCCGCCTCCCGAATGATTTCGATCTCGAAATGCGAGGTCCAGAAATCCTTCGGCGTCTCGGGCGGCTTGTACCAATAGTCGTCCGGCTGCAGGAACACCAGCTGCAACGGCTGCGACGGCCGGTACACGATCCAGCAATCCGCCGCCTCGACCAACGGCGTCCACAGCTTGAAGTGAGGATTCGCTTTGAAGGGGTAGGGCTGGTCGTCCAGGAACTGCATGTGCAGTCCGCCGGCGTAAATAGCCAAACTCTCGAAGCCAGTGGCCGCGAGCGCTTCGTCCGTGTGGCGCCGGTGATGCGCGAGATGAGCAGCGTAGGAGGTGTTCATGTCCATAGTTTATTCGAGATCACTGGGCCACGTTCACCGTCAGCGTTCCCCACGGCTGATCGGCGGCGTGATAGCTGGCTACACAGCGACCGACCGCTGCAGGAATGGCACGGCCGAGTGCTCCCGTCAGTAAGATCTGCCCAGGCTCGAACTTCCACCCTTGCTCGATCATGGTGTTCACCAGGAAGAACGCGGCTTGCCATTGATCGCCGAGCGCATCGCGCGCTTTGCCGCTCATCACCTCTTGATCGTTGCAGGAGAGTCGCACGGCGACGGAGTTCGGATCGCGCTGCTGTGGCGATACGAAGTCGCCGACGATGTAATTCGCGGCGGAGACATTCGTCGCGATCAAGTCGGTCACGTCGACGGCTTGCAGATTGACGTAATTGATGTTCGGCAACTCGATCGCGGGGGCGATGCCGTCGACGTGCTCGCGCAGTGCGGCAACATCGGCGAGCGGTTTGTCGATCGTCGTGCCGACACGCATCGCCAGCTCGACTTCCACAGTCAAACCTCGCAGCTCGCTCAAGCGCAATGTGTCCGCCGACTTGCGAGCGCCCTCTTTGAACAACACACCCGCGACGGCGTGATTGGTTTTGAAACGAGCTTGTGCAGGCGCCGAGGTAAGGCCCGCTTTGAATCCAGCCGGAGTCGCACCTTGCAATCGAGTGCGCACGCTGCGCGTCTGCACGCGATAGGCGGTGTCGATTGTCAACGTTTCGTCAATGTTGGGCAGCGGCTGCTGCTCGCGCCACGATGTCACTATTTCGTCAACGATCCGCTGCGGCGTCGAGCTGCACGCGGTCAGTGCGAGACAGATCAATGACATCGACGCGAGGCTGGTTTTTACAGTGTTTCGCGCGATGGCGGAGGATGCACGTGAACGTAGCGACGTTGCTTGTTTCATAAGAGCGACTGTTTCAAACGTTAGTGAAACATCTTAGACTGCGCGCGCCGCAGAGTTGGTGGCGAGTGCTGCCGAATGCTGTTGCATCTATCAACCTACATCACATTGGGGTGATCGTTCACATGAACACGAAGATGATCCTCGCCGCTCTGGCCCTGTCGCTGTCCCTCGCCGCCTGCGCCAAGAAGGAAGAAGCTCCGGCCGCCGAAGCTCCTGCTGCCGAAGCCCCCGCCGCTGAAGCTCCTGCTGCCGAAGCCCCTGCGGCCACCGATCCGGCTGCTCCGGCTGGCGAAGCCCCGGCTGCCGATTCGGCCACCGCGCCGACGCCTCCGGCTGGCGAGACCACGCCGCCCCCGGCTCAGTAATCGGGTCATCGAGCGCCGGGCGGTTCGCCGCCCGGTGCTCTCGGGCGATCACTGATGTCGCCCGTGGTAAGTTCGCAGTAGTTTGATAAGGACTCAATTCCGCGCCTCGGCAACGGTGCCGGCGCAGCCTACGTCGGAGGTGGCAAGGGAATCGCCAACAGCCCCGTGCCTATCAGCATTCGCGATGCATTGAATTCCCAGCGCGACCGTCAATGGATCCAGGCTCAATACCCCGAGTACCTGGAAGACCTGTCGCAGATGAGCATGAACACCGGCGTGTTCCCCGCCAGCCGAGAGATCCAGGCCGAGCTCATGGCCCGCTGGTTCGCCGACGACAGCTCCTACCCGCTCATCATTCTCAGCAACGAACAACCCGTCGGCTTCGCCCTCGTCAGCCGCCCGCCACGTAACCGCCGCGACCAGATCGATTTCCGCATGGCGGAGTTTTTCGTCGCTCTGAAGTCCCGTCGCTTGGGAATTGGGCGTAACGCCGCGCAGATTATTTTCAATAGGTTTGCGGGGAGTTGGGAGATCACGGAGTTTGCGTACAACAAGACTGCTGTGAGCTTCTGGCGCAGCATCCTCAACGACTACACCGGCGGGAAGTTTCAGGAGCGTGTGGTGCACGGGGAGGTGCATCAGATGTTTACTTCGGCGAACAAACAGCGGGCTCGCTAAGCCCGCTTCCTCACCGCCGCCTGTTTCTTCTCCAAGATCGGCTTCAAATACTTCCCGGTGTACGACCCTTTAGCCTGAGCAATCTTCTCCGGCGTCCCCGTCGCAACGATCGTTCCTCCGCCACCGCCGCCTTCCGGCCCGAGGTCGATGATCCAATCCGCCGTTTTGATCACATCGAGGTTGTGCTCGATGACCACAATCGTATTGCCCTCGTCGCGCAACCGATGCAAGACGCCGAGCAGCTGCTCGATGTCGAAGAAGTGCAGGCCCGTGGTGGGCTCGTCGAGGATGTACAGCGTGCGGCCGGTCGAGCGCTTCGACAGTTCCTTGGCAAGCTTCACGCGTTGAGCTTCACCGCCGGACAGCGTGGTCGCGTTCTGGCCGAGGCGAATGTATGAAAGGCCAACGTCCATCAACGTTTGCAGCTTCGGCGCGATCACCGGCGCGTGGCGGAAGAATTCGAGCGCGTCTTCGACCGTCATGTCGAGCACTTCACTGATGTTCTTGCTCTTGTAGCGGATCTCCAGCGTCTCGCGGTTGTAGCGGTTGCCTTTGCAAACATCGCAGGGTACGTACACGTCCGGCAGGAAGTGCATTTCGACTTTGATGACGCCGTCGCCCTGGCACGCCTCGCAGCGGCCGCCTTTGACGTTGAAGCTGAAGCGGCCGGCTTCATATCCGCGTGCCCGGGCCTCGGGTACTGACGCGAAAATGTCGCGAATGGGAGTAAACAAACCCGTGTACGTCGCCGGGTTCGAACGAGGCGTTCGGCCGATCGGGCTTTGATCGATGTCAATCACCCGATCGATTTGATCCAATCCCTCGACGCCATCGCTCGGCGCCGGATCGGTCGAAGCATCGTTCAACTGTCTCGCGACGAATTGATACAACGTATCGTTTACCAGCGTCGACTTGCCCGAGCCGGACACGCCGGTCACGCACGTCATGACGCCAAGAGGAATATCGACCGTCACGCCCTTCAAGTTATTGCCGCGAGCGTTGACGATGCGCAGCTTCCGGTCGTCCTGCACCGGCGTGCGCATTTGCGGAATCGCGATGCCACGCTTGCCGGACAAATATTGGCCAGTGATCGAATCCGCATTCGCCGAGATCTCGTCCGGCGTTCCTTGAGCGATGACCAATCCGCCATGCACGCCGGCGCCGGGGCCCAGGTCGACGACGTGATCGGCATGACGAATCGCATCTTCGTCGTGCTCGACCACGAGCACCGTGTTGCCCAAGTCTCGCAGTCGATTCAACGTCAGCAGCAAGCGATCGTTGTCGCGCTGATGCAAGCCGATGGACGGCTCGTCGAGAATGTACATACACCCGACCAGGCCCGAGCCGATCTGGCTTGCCAATCGAATGCGCTGTGCCTCACCGCCGGAGAGTGTGTCGGCGCTGCGGTCCAAGGTGAGATAGTCGAGACCGACATCGCTGAGAAAGCGCAGGCGCTCGCCGATTTCCTTGACGATCTTGCTCGCAATCTCGCCACGCCAGCCTTCTAACTTCAATTCGCCGCTAAAGCGCAAAGCGTCCGCTACAGCAAGTCGCGCCAACTCCGGCAAGCTCCGCTCTGCGACGAATACATTGCGCGCGGCGCGATTGAGCCGCGTGCCGTTGCAATCGGGGCAGGGCTGATTGCTCAAATATTTCGACAGTTCCTCGCGCACGGCGACGGATTCCGTCTCGCGATAACGCCGCTGCAAGTTGGGAATGACGCCTTCCCATTTGTGAGCGCGCTTGATCGTGCCACCCTTGGCGTCGACGTAACGAAAATCGATTTTCTCGTCGCCGCTGCCGTAGAGCACGACTTTCTTGTGTTTCTCCGGCAGGTCCTGCCATTGCTCTTCGACATCGAACTTGTAGTGCTTCGCCAGCGACTGCATGAGCGCGAAGTAATAAGCATTGCGTCGATCCCAACCGCGGATCGCGCCGCCCGCGAGCGACAGGTTCGGGTGATGAACGACGCGCGACGGATCGAAGAACTGCTGCATGCCCAATCCCGAGCACGTTGCACAGGCGCCGGCGGGGTTGTTGAACGAAAACAGCTTCGGTTCGAGGTCCGCGAGGCTGTAGCCGCAGATCGTGCACGCGAACTTGTCGGAGAACACCAGTTCTTCGCGACTCGGATCGTCCATGAACGACACGCGCGCAACGCCGTCTGCTAGACGTAGTGCGGTCTCGAACGATTCCGCCAATCGTTGCCCCGCGTCGGGGCGCACTTTGAGGCGGTCGACGACGGCGTCGATGCTATGTTTCTTTCTCGGATCGAGCTTCGGCGCTTCGTCCAGTTCGACCACTTTGCCGTCGATGCGAGCGCGCACGAAACCTTGTCCGCGCAGCTGTTCGAGCACTTGCGCATGTTCGCCTTTGCGCTGATCGATCATCGGTGCGAGCAGCAGTACCGCCGTCCCTTCCGGGAGGCGCGTCACTTGATCGACCATTTGACTGACCGTCTGCGCGGCCAGATCGACGCCATGATCCGGACATCGCGGCGTGCCGACGCGTGCGAACAGCAGACGCAGGTGATCGTAGATTTCCGTGACCGTGCCGACGGTCGAGCGCGGGTTGTGAGACGTGCTCTTCTGCTCGATCGCGATCGCCGGCGACAAGCCCTCGATGGAATCGATGTCGGGCTTTTCCATCATCGACAGGAACTGACGCGCGTAGGCGGACAGCGACTCGACATAGCGGCGCTGGCCTTCGGCGTAGATGGTGTCGAACGCCAGGGACGACTTGCCCGAGCCCGACAGCCCAGTGAAAACAATCAGCTTGTCGCGCGGCAACTCCAGGTCGATGTTGCGCAGGTTATGAGTGCGGGCGCCGCGGATGACGATGGAAGGCATGGGTACCGTACGTGGCGTCGAATGGGAGCCGTTCAATATACGGGGCGGGGCGAGCCCGGCGCAAAACCCACGCACAACGTGGACAGAATTGGGTGCGAATAACTGGGAGTTCGGGCCATCAAAGCGCTGTCGTGGCTCGCCGTGCGCGTTTACAATCGCCGCCTTCACTGAATTCGAGGCTGCTATCCATGGCGCGCGGTATCAACAAAGTCATTTTGGTGGGCAATTTGGGAGCGGATCCCGACACGCGCTACATGCCCAGCGGCAAGGCCGTCACCAACATCCGCATCGCCACCAGCGAGTCCTGGAAGGACAAGCAGACCGGCGACCAGCAGGAGCGCACCGAGTGGCACAGCATCGTGCTCTACGACAAGCTGGGCGAAATCGCCGCGGAATACCTGCGCAAAGGCTCGCAGGTCTTCATCGAAGGCGCCCTGCGCACCCGTAAGTGGCAGGACAAGGAAGGCAAAGACCGCTACACGACCGAAATCATCGCCCGCGACATGCAGATGCTCGGCGGCCGCGGTGGTGCGGGCGGAGGAGGCGGTGGTGGGGGTGGTGGCGGTGGCGGAGGTGGCTTTGGCGGCGACGAGGAGCCGCGCCGTGCCTCGCGGCCTGCCCAGCAAGAGCGTTCTTCGCCGCCTCCGGCCGACGATGGCGGTGGATTCGACGACGATATCCCGTTCTAATCCGCTCAGCTCAGTATCGCCCCTGCGGCGCGTCGCCGTGGGTGGCGAGGCGCTGTTCCAACGCCGACTCGAACTCCCGGAGTTCTCGCGCCAGGTCGACGGTCTGGATCGCTTCCTGCGTGAGCTGATTGTTACCCAGCGCGTGCTCCAGCGTCGCGACTGCACGCGCAATGCGCATCGCGCCCACCATGCCTCCGCTGCCTCGGATCGTGTGCAACGCTCGCCGCACCTGGGGCAGCGGCGGGTTGTCCGTCGCGAGCAAATAGATGGCGCTGCGGACGTTGGCGATGAACGACTCGTAGATCTTACGAAGCGCGCTGGTGCGCCAGCCGACGCTTTCCCAGAGTTCCTGCAACACCGTGAGATCGAGCGCCGGCCAGGCGGCTTCGTCGTCCACGGCATGAGTCGTGGTCGGCAGCCATTGATTCAACAGTCGCGACAGCGCGCTCTTGGTGAACGGTTTCGTCAGGTAGTCGTTCATGCCTGCCTGGCGGGCGCGTTCACGATCCGCGGGTAGCGCATTCGCCGTCATCGCGATGATCGGAATATTCAGCCCCAGCTCGGAGCGCAGCCGTGCGCTGGCTTCGTAGCCGTCCATGACGGGTAGCTCGCAGTCCATCAGCACGAGGTCGAAGCGGTCGCGCCGCGCGGCGTCCAGCGCCACAGCGCCGTTCTCCGCGACGGTGACGGTGCAGCCGAGGTTTTCCAGCATCACTCTGGCGACGTATTGATTCACGTCGTTGTCCTCGACCACCAGGATATGTCCGGTCGGCTGGGTGAGGATGCGCGCACTCTGCTCTTCGACGGCTTCCTCCGTGGAGCGCTCCAGTGCGATTTGCAGGCGGAACGTGGAGCCGCTGCGGCCTGTGGCGTGCAGCCGCAACGATCCGCCCATGGCTTGCGCGAGATGACGGCTGATCGTCAGGCCGAGGCCGCTGCCCGAGAAGCGCCGGCTCTGCGCGACGTCGGCTTGAACGAAGGAGTCGAAGATGGTCTCGCGCTTCTCTGCCGGAATACCCGCGCCTGTGTCGACGACATCGATTGTGAGTACGCCGTCGTCGTACGCGACGCGCACGGTGACACGACCGCTCGGCGTGAACTTCACGGCATTCGACACCAGGTTGCTGACAATCTGGTAAATGCGATCGCGGTCGCCGACCAGTGTCGCGGGAACGTTGTCGGTGGTGCGCGCGCTAAGCTCCAGTTTCTGCGCCTGCGCCGTCGCAAGGAATTCCGCGATGATCTCATCGACCAAGCGCCGCGGATTGAAAGGTTTGTTCTCGAACGAGAAGCCGCCAGCCTCGATGCGCGACAGATCGAGAATGTCGTTAGCGATCTTGAGCAGCGCGCGTGCCGAGGTGCGCGCGATGGCGAGCTGACGTTCCCCCTCCGTCGACAGCTTTTCTTCTTCGCGCAGCAGGCTGAGCGTCGACATGAGACCGTGCAGCGGCGTGCGCACCTCGTGGCTCATCATGGCGATGAACAGCTTATGGTGATGACGGACGTGCTCGATCGCGCTCTGGGTCTCGCGCAGCTTTGTATCCATGGTGTGCAGCGAGGACGCTTCTCGCTGCCGCGTTTGTGTTTGTTCCTGCAACCGGGCGTTTAGGTTCAATACCTCCGCGCGATATCGCGCGCCCTCGACGCGCTCCATGGTCAAATCCTGATTCGAGCGCTTCATCAGCCGTTGCAGGTCGTGCAAACGCCGCAGCCACCCTAGCGCCGTGCCGGCCGCCTCGTAGGAAGCATTGGCGAGGGATAGTCGCCGCTGAGTCCGTGACTGCGGAGGCACCTTCGCCCACGCCGATGTGAGATGGGCGAGGGCTGCAAAGATTCCCATTGTCGCTAGTGTGGCGATCAGCAGCGTCGTACCGCGCGTGACCACAACCAGTGCCAGCACCGTCGTCACAGTCGCCGTCGAGAACACGAGCTTGGCGAGCGAGCGTCGCGGCACTCCGCGTAGCAGATCGGGCCACCGGCGCGAACGACGCGGCAGAAGCGAGATCGCCAGCGACGCGAGAGCGAAGTTGAATATCGAGGCGATGATCTGCGGAGTCAGATCCGCCAGCTGTAGTTTGCCCGCCGCCGGCGCGAATAGAGCCAACAATGCGACTTGCATCACGCCGTAGGCGACGATGCCGACCGTGATCGGAACGCGGCTCTGGAGCAACCAGGCAGCACCTAGCAGAACCAAACATTCCGCGAACGGGACGGGTGAGACTGCGCTGGACGTAATCTGGACTGCGGCGACGACCGCTGCGTTTGCCAGCAACGGCACGATGCCGAATAACGCGGTGCTGAATAGCAATACGGCGGCGGCGAACGAAGCCTTCGCGCCCGGCAGCAGCGGGAAGTGCGACAGCGGCCACGCCACTGCCATGGTGCCGATAGAAACAAGCACTAATGTGCGCCAGTTCCGTTGGCCAAAAGGCCACCGCCGGTGCACGGTGCGAGTTGCTATCCTCCGTTGGGTTTGTGACATATACGCAGCACCGCCCTGGAAATGGCGGCGTTAATAAAGCAGTTCGCAGTCGCTGGGAAAAAGGGTTCACGCGGGCCGGCGCCGATGTGAGATCTGCATCTCATGTTGAATTGCGCGGCGGCGTTCCGGATAGTATTCACCAAATGCCACTTAATGCCATTCTGCTGCTCGACGACGACCCGGTGCCGCTGAACATCATGCGGAACGTGCTGGACGTCGCCGGTTACGAATGTTTCGCCACGCACAGCGCCGAAGACGCGATCGCGCTGATCGCTCGCAGCCCGGAAATCACGGTCGTGGTCAGCGACATCAACATGCCGGAGATGGACGGCCTGGAATTTCTCGATCGGCTGCGTAAGGCGAAGATGACGCGGCCGATGCCGGCCGTACTGTTCCTCACCGGGCACCCTTCGATGGACCACGCGATCGCGGCTTTGCGCCTTGGTGCAGTGGATTTTCTGGTGAAGCCGATGCGGCCCGCGGAGCTGTTGCATGCCGTGCGCCGGGCATGTCAGATCGCGCCGGCCCCGAGCGACCTGGATGCGATCGCCGACAGCTGGGCGACTGTGCAAAGCCTCGCGCATCAAGCGGAGTCGCTCGCGCGCCGCCTGCGGAATCTCAGCGTGCCGGCCGCAAATCCGGACGAAGACACTGCCACCAGCGGTCGTCACGAAACGCTGCCGGCGGCCGGCGTGCCGCAGACGCCAGTCGCAGTGTTGGACATGATGGGTCATCTGCGCCGCCTGCGTCATTCCGACAAGACTGAGTTATCCGCGCTCGACGATGTGGCGTGGGACCTGCTCGCCGAAGTGTTGCGCTCGGAGCGCAACGGGCGCCGTGTCTCGGTGTCGGGGCTGAGCATTTCCGTGGAAGGCGTGTCGTCGACGACCGCGTTCCGGCGCATCAACGAGCTGGTGGCGCAGGGGCACTTTCATCGAGTGCCCGATCCGACCGACGCGCGACGCGATTTCGTCACGCTCAACGAGAAGACGCGCGCGGCGCTCGATAGCTACCTGGCGCGCGCCGCCGAATATCTCGTGCAGTCAAACCAGAAAGTACAACCCAATCAGAAACGCCCACAGGGCGACGCCCAGTAGCACGCCGACGGCGATGCCTTTGAAGCCGCCGAGCGTGTCCTCACCTGAACGGTTCGATTGATCCAGTGCGCGGCGGGCCGGCTCGACGCGCATGCGCACGGTCGCGGTCGATGACGAAGTGATGATGTGTTGCATGGAGCGACTCTAGCCCACGCATATATCGCCGATTGTCGAGATGGATGCACCTTGCACGCGACTCGTCACGTCGCTGTCACATTGCATCCATCTCCCGCACACAGGCTGCGCGCGCGCGTAGGCTTGCCGCCCATGCTCAGGTTCGCTAGCTGTGGAGGTGTTTGACGACCATGCTCGGGATGAGACTGACGGAATCGGCCGCGGTTGCCAGGATAGGCTCGCACCGGTTCCGGAATACTGAACGAGACATGGAGTCGACCTTAGGTGAGCCCGAAGAACCCGGTACGGTGTTGATCGTCGACGACGATGTCACCATCCAGCTCGCGTTCAGCGCGCTGCTGTGGCGGGACGGGTATCGAATCATCGTTGCGAACAGCGCCGACGAGGCCCGCGCCCGGCTGGACCAGATCCAGCCCGACGTGATCCTGTGCGACCTGGTGATGAACGGGACCAACGGCGACGAGTTTTGCACCTGGCTCAAGGAGCACGAGCGCTGGCAGTTCGTGCCCGTGATCGCCGTCACGCGCATCGATCATCCGGTGGCCCTGGCGGGCATGCTGGACGCTGGTGCCGATGCCGTGGTCGTCAAGCCGGTCGCCGGGTCCGATCTGCGCGCCCGCGTGGCCGCAGCCTTGCGTACGCGCCGTCGTTATGTCGGGCTGATGCGGGGTCTCGGCCGCTAGAGCCTTGAAAGGCGTGGAAAATACCCGATTTCCGGGGGGCGAAAGTCGTTCGCCCCTGTGGAAAAGCCGGGCGGTGGACCTTATCCTAGCGAACCTTCGCACCCGCGCCGTTTTCAGCCCCTTTTCTCCATGCCTCGCGTCTTTATCCGTACCTTTGGCTGCCAGATGAATGAGTACGACTCCGCCCGAATGGTGGACGTGCTGCGCGAGTCCGAAGGCTACGAGCTCACCGAAGATCCCGCGGAAGCGGACCTGCTGTTGCTCAACACGTGCTCGGTGCGCGAGAAGGCGCAGGAGAAGGTGTTTTCGCAGCTCGGCGGCTGGCGCCAGCTGAAGAAAGCCAAGCCGGGATTGTTGATCGGCGTCGGCGGCTGCGTGGCCAGCCAGGAAGGCGACGGCATCACCAAGCGCGCTCCGTACGTCGATCTGGTATTCGGGCCGCAGACCCTTCATCGGCTGCCGGACATGATTCGCGAGATTCGCTCTGCCGGCCGCTCGGTCGTCGATGTGAGCTTCCCCGAAATCGAAAAGTTCGATCACATGCCAGAGCCGCGCGCCGAGGGTGCGACGGCGTTCGTCTCGATCATGGAAGGCTGCAGTAAGTACTGCACGTTCTGTGTCGTGCCTTATACGCGTGGCGAAGAAGTCAGCCGTCCGTTCGAGTCGGTGATGGCAGAGATTCGTTCGCTGGCGAGGCAGGGCGTGCGCGAGGTCAATCTGCTCGGCCAGAACGTGAATGCTTACAACGGTCCGATGGAAGACGGTACGCCGTGCGATCTGGGCACGTTGATCTACTGCGTCGCCGATGTGCCGGGCATCGAGCGCATTCGTTTCACGACCTCGCATCCGGTGGAGTTCAAGGACTCGCTGATCGAGGCGTATCGCGACGTGCCGCAACTCGCGAACTATCTGCACCTGCCGGTGCAGGCAGGTTCGGATCGCATTCTCGCCGCGATGAAACGCGGCTACACGGCATTGGAATACAAACAAAAGATTCGCAAGCTGCGAGCGGTGCGGCCCGACATCAGCATATCGTCGGACTTCATCGTCGGCTTTCCGGGTGAGACCGAGCGCGACTTCGAAGCGACCATGAATTTGATTGCCGACGTCGGTTTCGATCAGTCGTTTAGTTTCATCTACAGCCGCCGGCCGGGCACGCCCGCCGCGTCGCTGCCGGACGATGTGACGCACGAACAGAAACAGCAGCGCCTGGAGATCCTGCAAGCGAGGATCAATCAACAGTCGCTGGAAATCAGCCGCAAGATGGTCGGCACCGTGCAGCGCGTGCTGGTCGAGCGGCCGGCGAAAAAGGACGCGCGCCAGCTCGCGGGGCGCACCGAAAACATGCGTTGGGTGAACTTCGACGGGCCGCAGGCGTTGATCAATCAGTTCGCCGAAGTGCTGATTACCGAAGCCATGCCCAACTCTCTGCGCGGCCGACTGGTCAACGCGGATGACACCTCTTTCGCAACGACGTCCGTTCCGGCCGCCGTTGCCGCTCAGTGATCATGAGCGCGCAGGTAGAGCATTGAACGCTTCCGTAGCAACGCGTGAGCTCGCGTTCGAGCCGGTCGACAACGCGCGGCTCGCCAATTTCGTCGGCCCCATGGACGAGAACCTGCGGCACATCGAGCAGCGGCTCAATGTGCAGGTGAATCGTCGTGGGGGTCATATCGAGGTGTCCGGCACCACGGCCGCGGCGAGTGCGGCTGAACGGGTGCTGCGACGTTTGTTCGAGCTGTCGTCCAAAGAATCAATCACACCGGACCGTGTGCACTTGGCAGTGCAGGAGGCAGGGATGGAAGAAGCAACAACGACGCCAGTCTTGGTCCCACCGCGACCCTCGGATGAAGTGCTGATCCACACGCAGCGTGGCGGTATTCGCGGGCGCGGGCAGAACCAGAAACAATATCTGCACAACATCCATACCAACGATCTCACATTCGGTATCGGGCCGGCGGGCACGGGCAAAACGTATCTTGCGGTTGCATGCGCGGTCGAAGCGCTGCAGACCGATCGCGTCCGTCGCATCGTGCTGGTGCGTCCCGCCGTCGAGGCGGGCGAGCGATTGGGCTTCTTGCCCGGCGACATCGGCCAGAAAGTCGATCCGTATCTGCGCCCGATGTACGACGCGCTTTACGACATGATGGGTTTCGATCGGGTCGCGCGTGCCATCGAGCGCCAGGTGATCGAGATCGCGCCGCTTGCGTTCATGCGCGGCCGTTCGCTCAACGATTCCTTCATCATTCTCGACGAAGCGCAGAACACCTCGGTCGAGCAGATGAAAATGTTTCTGACGCGCATGGGCTTCGGTTCCAAGGCGGTCGTCACCGGCGACATCACGCAGACCGACCTGCCCAAGCAACAGGTGTCCGGCCTCAAGCATGTGATGAACGTGTTGCCCGGCGTCGAAGGCGTGGCGTTTACAAACTTCACCTCGCGCGATGTCGTGCGCCATCCACTGGTGCAACGAATCGTGCAGGCATACGAACAGAAACAGGCGGCGGCGGCTCCCGACCGGCCTGGAGGCAACGGAGCTTGAAATTGGCCGTGACCGTGCAAATGGCAAGTTCGCGTCGCGGTGTCCCGCATGCCCGGAGCTTCAATCGGTGGGCCGAGGCTGCCTGTGTGAGGCAGTTGCCTCGCACCGATAAC
>Ga0247784_1000079_pt1 | contig 34826 bp, 26 predicted proteins | sample UWRJL169409R5_FD_179909 | JGI IMG/M metagenome (GOLD analysis project Ga0247784, IMG submission 179909) | Plant litter microbial communities from Arlington Agricultural Research Station in Wisconsin, United States - UWRJ-L169-409R-5 | ecosystem: Environmental > Terrestrial > Plant litter >...
CGCCAGCGAGAACGGACGCTCGATGAACAAGAAAAGTCCTGCGGAAGGAATGAGTGCGAGCGCCAGCATCGGCAGCACCAGCGCCCAGTGCAACACCGACTGCTGCCCCGTCGGCGGGATGATTTTCGACAGCGCCAGGAAGGCGCCTTTGAGGGCCAGGCCATGCAGCAGATAGAACGAGTAACTCATGGTGCCGAGCCAACGCAGCGGCGTCCATGAGAATGCCTCGGGCAGCCACCCATGCGGCGTGCGAAAACACGCGAGACAAAACACGAAGAAGGTCGCGAACAGCACCAGGATCTGCAACACATCGCCGGCGGGTCCGGCGACCGGCCACACCACGCACGTCATGCCCGCGATCAATGCGGCCAAGCCGACCATGCCGGGGACCTGCACATCGCTATTGTTGATTGCTTCGTACAGCGCGATGCCAGAGACGAACATGATCAATCGAACCGGCCCGCCGTTCATCGCGCTGTAAGCTGCCAAGGCCACTGCGATCGAAACAAAGAACACGACACGAAAGCGAACCGTGCGATCTCGCAACCCGGCCAACGCGAACAGCATCGGCAACGCCAGGTAGTAGAACATTTCATAACTCAACGACCACGCCACCGTGATCATCGGGCGGATCGGCAACAAGCCCGGCAGCAGCAGAAAATTTCCCAGCAGATAAAGCCCGGCCTGGTCCTCGGGAATCTTGTTCTCCGACGGCAGCAGGAACGACAATGCGACATACATCGCGAACACGGCGGCGAACGCCGGGTAGATCCGCTGCAGGCGGCGGACGAAGAACTTCGGGAACGAATGCTCGCCGGCGAGCAACGAGCCGTAGATCAAGGAGCCGCTGATCAGGAAGAACAGATCGACGCCGCAGTTGCCGATGGCCTGCAACGACTTTGCCAGCGCGAACACCGACGCGTCGCCCGCGATCCACGGTTCGAGCAACGATTCATAATGCACCAGGAACACCAGCAGCACGGCGAAGCCGCGCAATCCATCCATGGATTTGACACTGCGACCACCGCCTCGATGCAGCTCGAAGCTCTCTCTCAACCCATCGAACAAGATGCTGGTACTCGTTCCGTCGCGCGCTTTTTCGAGAAATTATTATTTTTATCGGGACGAGCGTTGTACCAAACGCCCCACCCGCATTGCAACATCTACTCGGCGCACTGTAACGCCGGCCGACAATCTTCGGCCGGTCGCGACGATCGGTTTCGGTGATTACTTCGCGACCGGTATTGTCGGTGGCGTGTTGCCGTGGCCGAGGGGCGAGCGGCCGTTTCTACTTCTCAGCAATCGGGTCTGAGCGCCGCGCTGGGCACTCTTCGCGTCGACCAGCAAGCGCTTCAGCAAATCGATCAGCGTCTTTTCTTCGAACGGCTTGGCCAGCATCGTGATGCCGAGCTCGGATGCAAAACGTTGTGTCTCCGGCGTCTCCATTCCCGTCGTCAGAATGACAGGCAACATCGGCTGACGGTCGCGCAGGTGTCGAATCACCGAGGCACCGCTCTCGTCCGGCAAACACATGTCCACTAACGCGGCGTCCCATTGTATGCAGCGAGTGTCGTCGATCACTGTGCGAGCGAGATAGGCGCACTCCACGTCAAAGCCGGTTTCGCACAAGGCTTCGCGAAGAGAAAGCGCGACCAACAGCTCGTCTTCGACGAGCAAGATCCGTGTCGTCATGGCAATAAACAGCGGGGATTGACCGGCTGACTTTGTTTGCTTGCTGAGGGCGTCAGATTTATCCGATCGAGCCGGCGCTGAGATCCGTGCTTGTGCGTAGCTCGGACAAACTACGCGGTGCAACCATTTGCTGCGCTCGTTCGTGTCGCAAGAGTAGCCGACAGCAAACGCAGGCGCATGACGTACAACATCCTGGTAGCAGAACCGAGCAACGACCTGTGGACCTTGATTTCCAGCGGTCTGCGAAAACACCGCCCTGATGCCGAGATTCTGCGAGTCAAAGACGGTGAGCAGGCCGTGCGCGCGTTGTTTCTACAAGGGTTGCTGACGGAGGCGCCGGAAACGCCGGACCTGATCGTGCTCTCGGCGGATCTGCCGCTGCTGCCGGTCAACACAGTGATCGACCGGCTTCGGCAACATCCAAGAACGCTGGGCGTGCCAGTGATTCTGGTGTGGCCGGATGGCGGCAGCGACGATCTCGACGACGAGGACGACGATGCTCAACAGTGGCTGGATCGCCTGTCAGATGTGGTCGTGATCACCGGTACCCACAAACTCGACAAGGAAGTGGCGAACGCGGTGATTCAGCTCCAGACCAATCCTTGAGTCGGAATCGGCGAGTGACGTTCGCGAGGGATGTGCTGACGCGCGGGCCGCAGTGCCCACGGCAACCAGCGTTCGACACAGCCCTGGACGACGGCGCAATAGCGGCTGAAGTCGCAAGGTAACGGCACATAGGCGTCGGCATCGAAGGGAGTATGGCGCCGGTACATGCGCGGGTTGCGTTCCAGGCTGACCAGCACGATCGGCAAATCGCAGGTCAAGGGATGGCCTCGCAGCAGATCGAGCACGCACAAGCCGCTGATCTTTGCCATGTCGGCGCTAAGAAATACTAGCTGCGGCAGGTCGGGTGGGCGGCCGGCGAACAGTCCCGTCGAGAACAGATACTCGATCGCTTCGCCGCCGTCGATCAGATGCAACACCCTGGCTCTCGGGGCCACCCGTTCGAAGGCGACGAGCGCGGTCTGAGCTTCCATCAACCGGTCGTCTACGACCAAAACATCGGCTCTAGATACCATGCGGATGCTCGCTTATGAAGTCGATGGCATCATCGGAAGCCGACCGGAACCGAGGAAGTTCCCGTCGCGAATCAATCTAAGTCGGAGTCGCGACTTGGCGACGCGTGAGATCTCCTCTAGACAAATCGGCGGCGGCACTGGGTAGCGCCGCCGCCCAGGCATCGTTCAGTCGTTCTCGAATTCCAGCTCGCGAGCGATGAATACGCCGCCGTTCAGCATCCCCTTCGCCGACACGTTCCGTCCCGCTGCGGCGTTGAAGAAAGCGTCGGCAGTAATGCGCGCATCCGCCGAGTCTTCGAACTGCGTCGAAGCGTCGGTTTGAATCGTGACGCCCAGAATCGACAGGCTCGGACGCGTCACCGAATCCACAACCCCGCGGACTCGCAAATCGGCGTCGGCTTTGCGTCGTTCCAGGCGCGATGCGACTACATCGTTGCTCTCAGCTGGCAGCTCTGCACCACGCACTTCGACGAAGTCACCGGCTGCGATATCGCCGAGATTGAAGTTCGGCGCACGCGCGTCGCTCTTGTCTTCCAACCGCGTTGTCGCATTCACCGTCACGTCGATCCCGAGCACCACGAGTTTGTTTGCAGCTCGATCGACCGAGTCGACTCGCGCTTCGATGCGAGTACTGGCCTGGCGCTTGAACTGCACTTTGGATGCAACCAACACACCCGCGGAGTTCATGCTTCCTTCGACTTCCACTTTCACGTTGAGCCGCAGATCGCCGGCGGCGCCGCCTTCGTATTGAGTCGTCGAATTGGTCGTGACCGGCTTGCCGGCAACGTCGAAGTCGCTCGCAGCAACAAAGCGCGTGACCAGACCTTCGATCTCGACTTGCATGCCGGCGCCGCCATTGTCGTCGGCACGTTTCAGTTCGAGCGAGCTTGCGACCAACTCCCCTGCCGCATTGATACTGCTGCCCTTCGCCTCGACGAGAACGCCGTTGCTCGGCTGACCGTTCGGGAAGTTCTGCAGCGTCGCGGTCGAGTAGTTCACGACCAGCGCATTCACGTTGAGCTTGTGCGCATTCGTATCGACCTGCGAGGCGATCCCGAACACTTCGAAGAGGGTACCTGCCGGTTTGCGTTCGACGCGAGTCGCTTGAATGGAGCCGTCGGCGCGACGCCAGCCGCTGATCTCGACGATATCTCCAACGACCAGGCCGGTGAGCGATGTCGTGGGAATGTTGTCGTCGAACGAAGTGTCGGCATCCGTCACCACCGTCTGCCCGAGCACTACGAGCTGCCCGGTGGCTGCATCGACACTCGTCACCGGGCCTTTGACCAGGTCGTCGAAGGTGATGCGATCTGCAAACGAATTCCCGCCGCCGTCGCGATGAGCTTCGACTTTGATGACCTGACCGACGCGCAATTGCGACTGCGTGCCCGGCTGACCGTTGATGGTGAAGGACGAGCTGCTCGTGTCATAACGAACGCCGTTGACGTAAACGCTCCCGAACCCGGTGATCGTGCCGGAGGAGATCACGGACACCGACTGCGCACCGGACGTCGGCGCACTCGAATCCGGTGTGCCTCCTCCGCCGCCACCGCATGCAGTCAACATAACCAATACGGCGACGCTGGCCGGGGCGCCCCGAAGGGATTGCAATAGGCTCATCTGAACGACTCCTGACGTGCGCGCCTTCCGCAGGCGCTGAATTGTGCTGAGTTGCCCCGACAACGACTAACGAGCGGAAATATTCCCGAGCCGGCGTGGGAATAAAGGCGACCGCTGATTCGTTGTCGCTCGCACAGTGCATGGGCGCCAATCGATTGACGGCGGGAGTAATAGATGAACAAGCGTTCGATACTGCTTTTCACCGCGTGTTTTACGGTAGCCCTGGCCGTATCGGCACTGGCGCATGCCCATGAACCTGGCGAACATGCACGTCGCGAAGATCGCCGGGAGGACCGGCGCGAGCACGGCCGCGAACGGGAAGGACATCGCGGGCACGGCGAGCATGAACGGAATGGGAACGAATCGAACGCCGATGGCGCGCGAAAAGAGCATCGTTCGGGTCCGAACCGAGGCACTTCATGATCTTTCGACCGACACCCCTGCTCTCGACAGCGATAGTCGCGACGCTGGCCGCGGCCAGCGCCGCTCACGCAGACACACGCCTGCAGGCTTCGAGCGGGGCGCAGTATTCGAACGGCGATTACGGCGACTCGACCAGCACCAGCGCGCTCGTTATTCCCTTCTCGGTTCGCGCCTCTTTCGGCTCGTGGTCGATACGCGCCTCGGTTCCATACATCACAGCGGACGGCACTGCGAATCTCAGCGAGCTCATCGACGATCACGGCGGCAGCTCGGGCAGCGGTTCGGGTTCGAGCTCTAGCTCCGGCTCAGGATCCTCCGGATCCGGATCGTCAGGGTCCGGCTCGGGAAGCGGCGGCAGTGGCGACAGCGACGACGATGACGACGACGTCGTCACCAGTAACAATCGCACCGCCTCCGGCATCGGCGATGCGACACTCGCGATGACGTATTCGTTCGACGACATCGCCAACTCCGCCGCCTATCTCGATCTCACCGGCCGCGCCCGCTTCCCGACCGGCAGCGAGAGCGATGGCTTGAGTGTCGGCACGACGGATTATTTCGCCGTCACCGAACTAGGCTGGGACGGCGATGCAGCCGGTGTATTCGTATCAGGCGGGCGACGTTTTCTCGGCAATAGCGAGAGCACAGACCGCGTCGACGGCTGGCAAGCTTCGTTCGGCGGCTGGCTCAATCTTGCGGAAACCGTCGTGGTGGGCGCGTATTACGACTGGCGCAACTCGTCGGTCCGCGGTGGCGAAGATCCAAGCTCCGTCGACGCATACGTCGCATGGCGCGTGAACAACGCATGGAAGATCGAGTTCAACGGTGGCGTGGGCTTGTCCAATGCGAGTGCCGACTACACCGCCGGTGTGACATTGATCTGGCGCAGCGGATCTTTCTAACGCCGCGCTAAGGTCCAAAGCGTTTCCACCGGCCTTCGATCAGCGCGCGTTCTTCGTCGACGCTAAAGGCCGCGCCGCCGCCGAGTCGATCCATAACATCATCCAACATCTCACTCGCACCTGCCGTGCGAAACGCATCGCCCGTTCCTGCCGAAGCGTCCCACGCAAGCACTCGCCACTCGTTCTTCTCGCGACAGGCTAAACCTTCAGCGTGAGTAGCACCGTCGACGACCTGGAATGCGCGGCAATAGCGTCCATCGTTGGCGGCGAATGTGAGAATGATGCGCGCAGATCCATTGACGCTTGCGACCGCCTCGCCGCTCGATGCTCGGTCGAGAGTTTCCATCAACGTCTGTTCAGAAGCACGGTCAAGGAATGCGAATGCAGTTTCCGTCTCCTGCCGACTGGCGAGCACGAGACCCAATGCAAGCCCCGCGATGCCGGCAGCGATAGCCGCAAACGGCACCACCCATCGACGCGTCGTCGAACGTGGAACAACTCGCGGCGCGGGCTCACCCGAAAGAATGAGCCGGGCCAGCGGATCGTCGGCACGCTGTGTTTGCAGCGGTATTTCAGCTTTCAATCGCTGATCCACAGTCCGCAGGCGCTCCAGTCGCACCCGGGCACCGGAATCCGCGGCGAGCTTCTGCTCCACCACGACACGTGTCTGCCCGTCGAGCTCGCCGTCGATGTAGGCAGACAGGATTTCGTCGTTCAGCTCCATGTCGGATCTCACTTGCTGGCTCGCAACGGTTGCGGACCGCCGCTCAACGTGGTGGCGAGCTTGGCTCGTGCGCGAGCGAGTCGGCTCATCACCGTACCGACTGGAACAGAGAGCGACTCGGCGGCCTCCTGATAAGACATGCCGTCGAGGACCACCAACGCCACCACCAATCGTTGATCTTCCGGAAGGGCATGCAACGCTTCACGCGCTTCGATGGATTGTATGTGCTGCGTAGTCACTTCCCGACCGTCCACACCCATCACCTCCGTCGCCGTGTCGAGCGGCTCGGCACGCCTGCGATGCGCACGCAGCTCGTCCCGCCACAGGTTTTGCATAATTCTGTACAACCAGCTGTCCAGACGGGTGCCCGGCTCCCACGAGTCCGAATGCCTCAGGGCACGCTCGACCGCCGCCTGAACGACGTCCTCCGCGTCGGCGTGCGACTTCGTCAGCACGAACGCAAAGCGCCGCAGCCTCGGCAGCAATTCGACGAGCTCTCGCCTGAACTCCGGCATGTTTCCGATCAGCCTCGCACCGACAACGATTCCGCCGGCGGATTATTCCCTTGGCCGCGCCGTTTCGGTAGGGTGGCAAGCATGGATGGGGCCGTTGACACATTTCTCGGGCGAATTCGACCGGCGCTGGCAGGCGCCCTGCTCGTCGCGCTCGGCCTGCTTTCAAGCGCCGAAGCTCTCTCACATGAAGGCCGCGAGGACAGCGATCGCGGACACGAAACACGCAGCGAACGGCGTGAATCGAGCGACGGACGCAAAGGTCGTGATCGCGAGACCGGTCGCGAACGCGACGACGATCGCGCTTCTTCACGTCTAACGGACATCGATGTCGAACGCGACCGGCGAGGCCACGAGCGCATTCGCGAAGAAGTGCTGATGGTGGCGGACACTACGGCCATCGGTGCAGTTCGTGCAGCAGGGTATTTCATTGTCGAAGAACGTACGCTCGATGCACTAGGGGAAATCCTCGCACGCATACGCGTCCGCACGGGTGTGTCGGTCGATCAAACCATACAAGAGCTGCAAGCCCTCGCACCACAGGCAAGCATCGCTCCTCACGATATCTTCCGCCCCTCCGCCGATACCGCTGAAAACATCGCCGTTCGAACCGGAACGACCGATGTTCCTTCGCAAGCCCATGTCGGCATCGTGGACACAGGCGCCGATGACTCGCTCGCTTCGTTGAAAAACGCGGTTGTGGAACAGCAAGGTTTCGTCGACGGCAGTTACGTGCCGCGAATGCATGGAACGGTCGTTGCGGAAATCGCGGCCCTCGCCGGCGCACACGTGAGCGTCGCCGATGTGTTCGGTGTCGATGACGACAAGCGACTCGTTGCGCCAGCGGCTGCGATTGCCGGCGCCATCAACTGGTTGCTCGTGCGTCGAGTGCGCGTCATCAACATCAGCATCGAAGGCCCGGACAATCTCGTTCTCGCCCACGTGATCGAACGTGCGCTCGCCAAGGACGTGGCAATCGTAGCGGCTGCCGGCAATGGCGGTCCTGCTGCGAAGCCTGTATTTCCTGCTGCCTATCCTGGCGTGGTCGCTGTGACTGCCGTCGATGAGCATGGCCAGGTCTATCGTCGTGCGAACCGCGGCGACTACATCGCGTTCGCTGCTCGCGGCGTGCGCATCAGTACGAAATGGCAAGCTTCCAGTTCGAAGACGCTGTCGGGAACTTCGTTTGCATCGCCCATCGTCGCCACCATTCTTGCTCAGCGCCTGGCGACAACATCGGAACAACACATTTCCGATGTCGTCGCGACGTTGAGAAATGAAGCGCGAGACCTCGGTGCCCCCGGTCGCGACACGACCTACGGATGGGGCGAGCTGGTGCTACCCGAGGTCCGCACAGCTGACGCCGTAGCTCACCGAGCCATATCGATCACGAAGCGATAGCGAACGTCGCTCTTCACCACGCGCTCCCAGGCTTCGTTGATCTTTGCGGTGCCGATCACTTCGATATCTGGCGTGATCTCGTGTTTCGCGCAGAAGTCGAGCATCTCCTGCGTCTCCTGGATCGAGCCGATCATGGAGCCGGCGTAGGTCCGGCGCATGGAAATCAGTGAGTACGGATTCACGGTCAGCGCCTGGTCCGGCACGCCGACGGCGACGAGCGCTCCGTCGAGTTTCAGCAGGCCGAAGTAGTCACCCATATCGATCCCGGCAGAGACGGTGTTGATGATGAGATCGAAGCTGTTGGCGTGCTGCTGAAACACGTTCTTGTCGTGAGTAGCGACGAAGTGATGTGCTCCCATCCGCAGAGCGTCTTCTTTCTTGCGCTCCGAATGGCTCAACACAGTGACATCCGCTCCCAGCGCTCGCGCGATCTTGACGCCCACGTGGCCGAGGCCACCCAAACCGACAATGCCGACCTTCTTACCCGGCCCCGCCTTCCAGTGCCGCAGCGGCGAGTACAACGTGATGCCGGCGCAAAGTAGCGGCGCGGCCTTGTCGAGCGGCAGGCTGTTCGGAATGCGCAGCACATAGTTTTGATCGACGACGATGACGTCGGAATATCCGCCTTGAGTGATCGTGCGACCGTCGCGCTCGTGGCCGTTGTAAGTCAGCGAGACGCCTTCGAGGCAATATTGATTGAGGCCGCTATCGCAGTGGGCGCAGTGACGACAGGAGTCGACGAAGCAGCCGACCCCGACATGGTCGCCGACTTTGTACTTGGTGACTTTCGAACCGACTGCGCGCACCACACCGGCGATTTCATGGCCCGGCACCATCGGGAAAATCGAACCGCCCCACTCGTCGCGGGCCTGGTGAATGTCGGAATGGCAGATGCCGCAGTATTTGATGTCGATGACCACGTCCGATTCGCGAGGCTCGCGGCGCTCGAACGAGTAAGGAGTAACGGGCGCTTTGACGGACAGCGCGGCGAAGCCTTTAGCTTGAATCATTTTCGGACCCTCTTGAGCGGTTGCGTCGATGGGGCACAGATTAGGCTGGCGCTTTGTGTGTGAAAACGGGATATTCCTTCATGTGTCATGAAGGAGTGCTTCACAATGGCGGTCCCGACGCCGACCAAAGACCAGCTCGACGGCCTGCTCGCTCTGAAGTTCGTTGCAGACCATCGCAGCTTTACCGCCGCAGCCTCGGCGCTGGGAATCTCGCCCTCGGCGATCAGCCAGATCGTCAAGCAGGTCGAGCGGCGGCTCGGTGTGGCGCTGCTCACCCGAACCACGCGAAGCATGAGCCTCACCGAAGCCGGCGAACGTTTTCTCGCACAGGCGGGGCCGGCGATCGCTCAGATCATGGACGCGATGGACGACTTGCACTCGTACGCGCAGAAACCTTCCGGGCTATTACGACTCAACGCTCCGCGGGCGGTCTATTGGTATCTCGCACCCACGCTCGCGAGTTTCGGGGAGAAATATCCTGACATCACGGTCGAACTGTGTTTCGAGGACGGTCAGTCGGATATCGTCGGGGGCGGGTTCGACGCCGGCATCCGGCTGTCGGAGATCCTGCAAAGAGACATGGTCGCGCTGAAGCTGTTCGGCCCGGTGAGATTCGTGACAACCGCCGCGCCGCCGTATCTCAATAGGAAGGGGCGCCCCAAACATCCCAAAGATCTGCTCTCGCACAACTGCCTCAGGAACCGGCTCGGGCAGCGGCTCTACGAGCACTGGGAGTTCGAACACAAGGGCAAGGAGTTCGAGGTGCAGGTGGGCGGATCGCTGATCTTCAACGATGCTTCACTGATGATGAAAGCCGCCATCGACGGCGCGGGCGTGATCTATAACGCGGAGAATGCAGTGCGCGAGGATGTGAAGGCCGGGCGGCTCGAAGTGATATTGAAGCCATTCGCGGCGACCAGTGCGGGATTTTATCTTTACTACCCGAAACAATCGCACACCTCGCCGAAGCTCAGGGCCTTCATCGAACACGTGAAGGCCCAACGGGATTGAGCGGTATTCGAGAGTCGGGGGCCGCCGGTTCACGGCGGCCCCTCGCGCTGCAAATCACGGCGATCCCAGCTGATCCCACAAGCTGCCGATCAATCGATTGCCGTTCACGACGAACACACTGTCGTCGTGGAGCACCGTCCGATTCGGTATGGAAAATGGCGGATACGCAGTCGTGCTGCTGGGCTCGGCGGTCTTGATCACACCCGCAAGGCGCAGTTGTGGGGCGGTGGTTCCGAGACCGTCGATCTGCAACAGATGCACGCCCGAGTACTGCCATCGATACGTGCTGTTGATGGGCGTATCGAACACATTGATCGGGAGCGCGAGCCGATAGCTGCCTGCGTGTTCGAGCGGTAACAACGTGAGCGCATGCGGATCGTCCGCGGCTTCGCTCGACGAGCCGGCGTACCCGAACGTTTGTACGGCTAACGATCGGGGTTGAGCGATGTCGCTGACATCGAACAGCTCGACCTTGACGCCGGTGCGTACGCCTTGAGCGTCGAGATTGCGACCGACAGAAAGTAACATCTCGGCGCCCGTGGGTCCGATGGGTTGGAGATGCGTCGATACCCCAGGAACTGCCAGCTCGCCTGCAAGCACCGGGTCGGCCGGGTTACTCAAATCGAGCACGTATAGCGGGTCCCACACTCTCGCGGTCACCACATAGGCTCGCTCGCCGAAGAAACGCACCGCATGCACCTGTTCACCCGGCTTGCCGATCCTGGCCGGATGCTGAGAGTTCGGTAGCGAGGCGACGACGCTGAGCGTCCGGTCGCTGGTCTCGCGCAAAACAGACAACCGATGCACGTCGGCAAAGCTGGTGACGACTCGCAAGTCGCCCTCGTGCTCGTCCATGAAATACGAGGGATTCCTCCAGCCGAGCCAGCCGTTGACCGTGCCGCTCGCCCGATAGGTGATATCGCCGTCGTTCAACGCGAACTTGTTTAACGTCGTGCGAACGAAATCGTCGGCCGGGCCACCGTCCTGGCCGCCGACGTAGAGGCTGTCCGTCGACACATAGATGCCGTTGAGATTGGTGCTGACGCAGTTGACGTCCTTCACCCGTCGCTCGCTCAAATCGATCGCGACGATGACCAACAGATCGGAGTACGCATCCTGAGACGACAAGTCCGCCGGTAGCACGCAGTCGCCCGGCGTGACGAGTTGCTGCCTGGCTCCGCCGTTGATCCTGTATCCAGGTAACAACTCCGCGCTGGTCGCGTCGCGGATGCGTCGTTCGTTCGCTTGTTTGAGCTCCTTCGTTTCCGCCGGCATCACCAATCCGGACAAGCGCGGCCGATAACTACTGACGACGTACACCGTATCGCCGATCTTGCGCGAGCCTCGCAACCAGCCGTCCAGTTCCAGCTTCCACGCCTGCGAAACATTCAGCGGATCGCGCACGTCGAGTAATTGCAGAACCGTGCGATCCGGGTTGATCACCAGCGACGTAATCATGGGCTGCGGCAACCACCACCCCATGTAGTACTGACTGACAGCTGCGAGGTACTCCGTATCGCCCGCCGAAGATTGCACCTGATAGACGACCGGCAAATTCGTCTGCTCGCCTTCCAATACGAACTCGGAGACGACTTGGGTCTGCGCCGTCGCCGGGTCGGTGCGTGCGATCTTCAATACGTTGTGACTGAGCCCGGAGAGCACCGTATCCGTGGGGTACAGCGTGGTGGGAACGATGGCGTAGATGTGCTCGCCGTCGTACTTGACGAGATCTGCCTCATCCACGCCTTCCACCTGTACGGTGGTGCCGGAATAGTTGCCGGGTCCGTTGCTGCTGCCGGAAATAGCGGCCGGTCCGCCGATGGTAAGGATTTGATTCGAACCGGCCAGCGACAGTCGCAGACCGTTGCGTAGTGCCCCCAGGACACGCTCGTCGCTGGTCGCATACTGCAGACCTCCTTCGCTCGATGACGCCAGTCGCAGGTTGGAATAATCGGTGTTGAGCTCCCCGGAGCTCGATCCGCCGCCGCACGCGGCCAGGCCGGCCGACGCGGCCAGCAACAGCGCCAGGTGTTTCGAGGGTGCCAGGCTCTTCGATGGTGATTGCATCGTCCGTTCTCCGCCTTTCGGTTTACTTTCTCCGGCGGGAACATTAGAAAGACGGCGGTGGGGAATCCGTCGCGGCTTTGTAAATGGTGTCAGAAGCTGTTACGGGCCGCGTGCTTCGTTAACAAGGCCAGAACACGGCGTACATTTGCGTAACAAATCGCTACTAAAGCTCAACAACCGGCCATGCGTGCTCTTGGGAGAATGCTCTCATCGGCGGGAAACACCGCATACCGTACGCAGGCCACGACCATGCATTCGACACTGCGCATCTTCGTTCTGCTGCTAGTCGTTGCGACTAGCAGCCCGCTCGTTGCCGGCGCGCAAGGAAAGTGCACGGCTGTTTCGGCCGATTGTGTGGCGGTGGGCGAATGGGACCTCAGCATTGCGCTCGGTGCGGGTGTGCGCACCAATCCCATCGCCGACCGTTCGGATATTCCGCTGTTCGCGATTCCTCAGCTGAGCTACTACGGCAAACGCTTCTTTATCGACAGCCTGGAACCGGGCGTGACGCTGTTCGAAGGCGATGCAAACACCGTCAACTTGATCGCCGCCCCAGGCTACGATCGCGTGTTCTTCAGTCGCGGCGATTTGCAAAACGTGTTCGTGAGCGGGCCGTTGAGCTCCATCGGCACCGGTACCGTCGTGCTGGTGCCGCCGCAGACAGAGGGAGCCGTCGAGATTCCCGGGCACCGCCGCCACACCACCTATCTGGCTGGACCCGAATGGCTGTTCTCTTTCGGCCGATTCGCCGGACAGCTCACAGCGCTGCGCGAAGTCACCGGTCGGCACGACGGCTACGAGGTGCGCAGCGGAGTTTCATATCCGCTGATTCGGACCGAGAATTCCCTGGTCGCGAACGCCGGCTTCACCTGGAAAAGCGCCGAGACCGTCGACTATTACTATGGGGTGAAGCAGTTGTATCGACCGGACTCGGCGTTCAATCCGTTCCTCAAGATCGGCTACTCGCGGCAGCTGTCGGAACGTTGGACGCTCACCGCGTTCGTTCATTACGAACATCTCGACGACCAGATTACCGACAGCCCGATCGTCTCCAAACATTCCGTGGTGACCGCATTTGCGGGTTTCAATTTCAAAGTATTTTAGCGCCGCTCTGCTGTGTGGCGCGTTTGCCGCATCGGGCCCGGCAAGCGCCGCAGGCGATAGCGAGCGCGAACCACCGATCGACTTACGGTTGCGTCCGCGTGTCTGCACTCTTTCCGACAACGACTCCGCCTGCACCACCACCGTCCGTGCGGAATGGCGCTCCAAACAAAACGAATCGCTGTGCCTGGTCATCGTCGATCAGCCGCATATCCGACGCTGTTGGGAGCAGCACTCCGAAGGGTTGTACAGCGTGGAAGTCTCCTTCACCGAAGACCTGGTCGTTCAATTGCGCGACACCGAGCTCGACCACGTGCTGGCCTCGCAGGCGATCGCCGTCATCCGCAAGGCGCTGCAGTTCCGACGCAAGCGCCGGCAACCGTGGAGCATTTTCTATTGACCGCGACGCCCGTCATCCTGCTGGTTGAAGACGACCTCCGCTTGTCGGAGCTGGTGCGCACCTATCTGCAGAGCAACGGCTTTCGGGTCGTGGTGGAACATCGCGGCCAATCGGTCGTCGAGCATCTTCAGCAGGACAAGCCCGACCTGGTGGTGCTCGATCTCGGGTTGCCGGGCCGGGACGGCTTTGCGGTGTGCAAGGATTTGCGGAGCCTGTCGACGATTCCCATTTTGATTCTGACCGCACGTAACAACGATATCGATCATGTCGTGGGCCTGGAGCTTGGTGCGGACGATTACGTCGTGAAGCCTGTCGAGCCTCGCGTGCTGGTGGCGCGCATTCATGCGCTGTTACGACGAAGCAAGAACACTGCGCCAGTCGAACCTCGCGTGTTGAAGTTTGGCAATGTCTCGATCAATCCGATGGCGCGCTCGGTAACTGTCGGCACCACCGAAGTATCGCTATCGAGCAACGAGTTCGATCTGCTGTTCTTCCTGGCTTGCCACGCCGGAGAGATTCAGTCGCGCGAGGTGTTGTATCAGCAGCTCTATAAGCGTGAGTACGACGGACTCGACCGCACACTGGACGTACGCGTCTCGCATCTACGCAAGAAGTTGGTCGACGCCGGCGCGCCGGAAAGAATCAAGACGTCCTGGGGACACGGCTATCTGTTCGCGCCCGAGGGTTGAGCATGGCGCGACACTTTCTACAGCTTTATTGCTCCATCGTCGTCACGCTAGCCATCGTGAGTTGGGGTCAGGATCAGCTGTGGCGTGTGTACGCGGAGTCGGCCCGGCCGGCAGACGATCGCCCCTCGCAAGCGGCCGTGTTGTCCATCGTCGAGCAGCAGCTGAAGTCGATCCCGCAGCAACAGTGGCGCGACACGGTTTCCGAAATTGCGGCGAGCACAGGCTTGGACCTGGAGCTCATGGAACGCGACGATCTCGCCGGCCTGGAGCAGGCCGAGCCCGCGCTCTGGGAGGATGCAAACAACCGCATGTGGGCCCTGCAGCGACTCGCCGATAGCGACCGCGTACTGGCGTTCCGATTCGCAGATGAAACATCGCGCCGAACACCGCTCGAATGGGTGCTGTCGATTGTTTTCTACGCGGCCATCGCGCTCGTCATCATGCTGTGGCTGTGGCCGCTCACGCGTGATCTACGAGCGCTCGAACGTTCGGCGCTGGGATTCGGCGATCGCAACTGGAGCTTCGACGCGAAGATTCCGCCCGGCTCCCCCGTCGCATCGCTCGCCGAAGCGTTCCGTCGCATGGCGCGGCGGATCGACGGTCTCATCGGCTCGCACAAGGACATGTCGAATGCCTTGTCGCATGAGATCAAAACACCGCTCACACGCATGCGCTTTGAGATCGAGTTGGCGCGCTCGGCCGAAGCCAAGGACGCCCTACTCCAGCACCTCGATCATTTGAACACCGACATCGCCGAGCTGAATGCATTCGTTACGGCGACGCTGGAATATGCGGTGCTGGAGCGAGCTGAGGTTGCACTGAATGTCGGGGAGCACGATTTCACCGTCGTGGTCCCGGCTGTGACCGAGTCGGTGAAGCGCAGCACGCGCAATGATCTCGTTATGAGCTGTGACGTTGCTGACAACGCCAGGCAGGTGACCTGCGACGCGCATCTCATCGAGACCGTCCTGCGCAATCTGCTCTACAACGCAACGCGCTACGCCAACCAACGCATTCGTGTGAGCTTCGAGGTCGTGGCCGACCGCTATCGACTGGCCGTCGAGGACGACGGTCCCGGGATTCCCGAGCCGGATCGCGAACGCGTGTTTGGCTCGTTCGTGCAACTGGGCGCGCGCAGCGGCTCGCACACGGGTTTTGGCTTGGGATTGGCGATCGTCAAACGTGCCATCGAATGGCATGGCGGTGCTGCTCGCGTCGATGGCTCAGCACTCGGCGGCGCTAGATTCGTGGTCGAGTGGCCAGTGAGCAGCTGATCTTTACTGCAGCCAAAACTTGCAGCCGCTGGTACGCAAGAACTCGGCCGCACCGGCGCCCTGTAACATCGCAAGTGTTGTCAGCGTTCCAGCCTGCGTGCAGGTGTCGGCAGCGACGGTCACCGAGCGTGGCGCATCTGGAATCGGCCAGCCGGTGCGGGCGTCGAGGATGTGGGAATAACGCCGCCCGTCCTTGAGCACGAAACGTCGCGAGTCGCCGCTGGTCGCGAGCGCTCCACGACGCAGCTTGATGATCTCGCGCGCCACGCCGGATTGATCGTATCGCTCGACGCCAACCGACCATTCCCGCTCGCTGCCCGCGGGCGCGCGAACAACGATGTCCCCGCCGAAGTTCACCAAGCAGCTCACCTCGGGCGCAAGCGATCCAGCCAACTTTGCGGCGGAATCCACGGCGTATTCCTTTCCAATCCCGCCGAAGTCGATCTGCATGCCTGGCTGCAGTGTCAGATAAGGACGCTGCCACACCACCTTGTCCCAGCCGACCAGCGGCATCAAGTCATCGATCTGCCGTTGCGATGGAACCGTGCTGCCGCCATCGAACGTCCATGCCCGGCGCAGGACACCGGATGTGATATCGAAACGTCCCGCCGAGAGCCTGGTGAGCGTGGCTGCGAAATCCAGCAACTGCGTGGTCTCACCGTCGACAGCCGTGGCTTCGCCCGCCGCCTGGTTGATCGCATGCACCACGCTGTCCGAACGATAACGGCTGAACTTCTGCTCCACCCGCCAGGCGACGTTTGCAATCGCACGCGCCAGTGTTTGAGCTGTCTCTGACGACGGCGCGTCGATCAGCACTTCGCACGGACATGCCATCGCGACGAAGCGCCCGACCCAGTGATCCTGCTCGTAGACCAGCGAGATCGGGCGCGGGTCGACGCTCATCTCAATCCGAAGCGGTACCCGAACTGTACGATGACTGCGCTCAGGTCCGGATATTGCGGACGATTCGCCTGGTTACCGATGATCTGATCGCTCGGGATGTCGCCAGTCTGCTGGTAGTACTCAAGACGCGTGCTCCATTCGTTGCCGCCTGCGGTCTTGTGCCCGAACTTCACGCCCACGGTGGTGGCGTCGAAGTTACCCAAGCGGAAGTCGGCGGACGCGTATTGAGGCAGCGGCTGCCCGGCCACCAGATTCGCTCGATAAAAGTCCGCTTCGCTTTGGGTGTAATAACGCAGCTGCGGCTCGATGTAACTGGAGCCGCCCAACGGCCAGCGCAGCGAGGTTTCGAGCGTGTTGGAATCGATGCCCCAGTCGTCGGTCATGAATCGATAGGCGACGCGCAGCACTGGCGCCCCGAACGAATGTTTCATCTCGGCGTAGAGGCTCTGCTTCACTCGCGAATCGGGACGATTCTCGTAGCGATACACGCCGGTCGGTCCTTGCAGGCCGGCCGTCGGCGTCCTCGTCAGAGTGTCGCCCGTCACCGGATCGACCACGCTGAGAATCTTGTACGGATCGTTGAGATAACCGCTGGCATCGCTATACGAATAGTTGATTCGCAGCACGGTCGTGCGATTCAACACCTGAGTCAGGCCGACCAGGAAATCGAGCACGTCTTTGCTGTCGCTGCCCGCTTTGTTGCCGCCCTGCCCCACATCGAGCATCTGCGCCAAAGGCAACGGCGCGCCGCCGACAGGATCGATATCGTCCTGCGACCAGGCCAATCCGGCGCTCACCGTCGTATTGCGTTTGTTGAAATCGCGAGCCAACGAGAGGTTCGCACCGATGTGCGTGTAATCGTACTCCGTGGAGAAGCCGAGCCCACCGGACACTGTGTATAAGCGCGCGAGCGGTTGGGTCCAGCTGGCGTTCAATGCGAAACGCGTGTCTTTGAACGTATCGTCCAACGGCACGTCGCCTGCTTGCGTCGTGTACGTAGCCTTGCCAGAGGGGCTGGTGAATGTTTGTGGCCTGTCCAATGCGATCGCGCCGCTTGCGGACGCGCCGGTAAGCGTGTCGGCGGTCAACGAAAGACCGAGCACGCGCTCGTCGTCGAATTTGCGTTGAGCGCTGATCGCGGCACTGACGTCCTGAACGCGATCGTCACTTTCGCCGTAGTAAAGCAGCGAGGAGTCGAAGGACCATGTATCAGCCTCGGCTGCTGCGACGGGTTCTGTCGCACCGATTCCTAACAACGCGCACGTCGCCGCAGCCAGCGCCAGATTCAAGTCGGCGGGATTCTTGGTATCGCTCATGATCGCTCCATCAATTGCAGCCGCAACCGCCGCCGCCAAAGCCGCGGCCGCCGCTGGAGGCTTCCTTGCTGAAATAAATGTGATCGTCGATGGCGGCGTCGAGCGGATCGGCGTCGAGAGACATTTCCGGCTTGGCGAGCACATCGCGCTCCCACGGTTGCACACCGACGTGTGCGCAACCCGATAGCAGCAACACGCTCGCGATCAACAGTCCGCATCTCATCGTTGAGTCTCCTGGTTGGGAAGTAACCGCCGTAGCTCCTGCTCGCGCTCCTCGACTTCGGAGCTGCGAAAACCGATATGTCGAGCGACGAGCTTGCCTTGCGCGTCGAAGACGAACGAAGTCGGCATACCCGGTACTTCGTAGCGAGTGGCGAGCTCGCCGTTGGGGTCGTAAATCATTGGGAACATTGCCGGCACGTCGCGCAGAAATTGCGCGGCGTCGGCCGGATCGTGGTCGACGTTCACGCCGATGACGATCACTCGATCGCGATACTTGGCCTGAACCTCGTTCAGCCACGGGAACGACCTGCGGCACGGCGCGCACCAGGAGGCCCAAAAATCGACGACGACGACTTTGCCTCGATACTTATCGAGATCGAGGCCGTCGGCGTGACTGGATACCGGCAGAGCCAGGCTGAACAAAGCGGCCAGCAGCGACAACTGTAAAATACGAATGGCAAATCTCCACCGTCGTGGACACGGCAAATGCCGGTTGGACGGTGGGCGGCGGGAAAATCAATCGCGGCTCCGCCAAAAAAAAGCCCCCTGGACGGGGGCTTTTTCATTCAATCACTGGCCTGCGCTCACCAACGATAGGTGACCGAACCGACGATCCTGCGGCGAGGTCCGAACCAGCAATCGCCGCGGGCCAGGCAGACAGCGATATAGGACTTGTCGGCAAGGTTGTTGGCATTCAGCGAGAACCGCCACGACGACATGTCGTACGAGGCCATCGCATCGAACAGCGTCACCGAGGGAACGGAGATGTTGCCCGTCCCGTCGCCGACGCGGTCGACATAGCGCATGCCACCGCCCAGCCTTAAGCCATTGATGCCGAGAGCGCTGAAGTCATGCACGGCCCACAACGACGCCTGCTGCTCCGGAATACCCTCGATCTGTTCGTTCTCGTCCAGATTGCCGCCGAACTCGCCGGCGTCCGCACGCACGCGCGTGTAGGTGTATGAGCTCAGCACGCTCCACGCATCGAGATTGCCCTGTGCTTCCAGTTCGAGACCGCGGATGCGAGCCTTGCCGATCTGAATGCTGGAACCGAAGTTGTTCGGGTCGTCGGCAAGACGATTCTTTTCTTCGATGGAATAGACCGAGGCGGTCGCTTGCAACGGCAGCGCTTGCGACTGCCACTTCAAACCGCCTTCGTACTGCTTGGCGCGCTTGGGCTCGAATCCACGACCCTGCGCATCCACGCCGCCGACCGGATTGAACGACTCCGAGTAGCTCGCATACGGTGCGAGACCCGGCAGCACTTCGTACACGACGCCCAGGTTCGCGCTGGTCGCCCAATCGTTCTCGATTTCGCTGCCGACGACTTCGTTACGTACCACGTCGCGACGCAAGCCGGCGCGTACGCTCAAGCGTTCGGCGATCTTCATCTGATCCTGGATCAGGACGCCGATGCGACGGACTTCGTTTTCGGTGTTCAACGCGTCGCCCAACGTCGGTTCGGGGAACACGCCGTACTCGGGCGAATAGACATTGAGCGGCGAAGCAGGCAGCTCCGCCGAACGCTGGTCGGCATCGCTCACCATGCCGTCCACGCCGAACAACAAGGTGTGGGAGATCGAACCGGTGTGCAGCTCGCCTTGCACCAGGAATTCGCTGGTCGTGATGTTCGAGCTGTCTTCGTTCACGTACCAAAGCCGATTGAGATACTGGCCGTTCGCATCCGGTGCGCCGTCCGCACGCACGAAGCCTTCCCACCACGCCGCGTACATGGATTTCATCACGCCGTCGACGTCGTCGTGACGCAGCTGATGACGCAGCTGCCAGGAATCGTTGACCCAGAATTCGGTGGAGTAACCGAATCGATAGCGGTCGCCGCCGTAGCGATCCCAACCCGGCTCGCCGATGAACAAGTCCATCGGAATGCGGCCGTTCGGCGCGTTGTACAACGTGCCGTCCAGGCCAAGGAACGCGTTGGTGTTCTTGCTTCGGTCGTACTGATACTCGCCGTACACGGTGACGGAGGCACGATCGTTGGGACGCCAGGTCACCGACGGCGCCGCCAGCACTCGCTCTTCATCGGCGTGTTCGATCTGCGTGCCGCTGTCTTTACCGAGCGCGACCAAGCGATATAACAAACTGCCATCGGCGTTCAACGCGCCGGTGAAATCGGCGTTCGCCTGCTGATGATCGTAATTGCCGAAATGCACGCCGACCTCGGCCGATGTTTCTTCCTGCGGCCGCTTGGAGACCAGGTTCACGACGCCGCCCGGATCGTTCGCTCCGGCAATGATCGACGACGGCCCACGCAGCACTTCGATGCGCTCGTAGGCATAAGGCTCGGTGCGGATGATGCCCCACCAACCAGAGAGCGGCAGTCGCATGCCATCGAGGAAGGTCGTGGTGTCCTTGCTGCCGCGTAACCCGACGTAGTCGCCGCGATTGTCGACGCCGTATAGCTCGTTACGAACGCCGGCGGTGTAGCGCAATGCTTCCTGCAGATTGGGCGAGGACTGATCGCGAATCTGCTCCGCAGTCACGACGGTGATTGCCTGCGGTGTCTCCAGCAGCGGCGTGTCCGTCTTGGTCGCGGTGCCCGAGCGCCTCGGTGCGTAGCCCTTCTCGTCGCTCACCGATTCCTCTACGCGGATCTTGGAGAGCGTTTTAGCCTCGTTACTCGTGGCGGACGATTCGGTTTGCGCGCCGGCGACCGCGGACGACATCGCCAGAATCAACGCGCAAGACTTTGCTAGATCGATGGACAGCACGCGGCCCTTCCTCCCATGGAAGAATTCAGTTTGGAGGGCGGCTGGCTGGAATTGGCTGGCTAACCCAAGCGGCGCTGCAGGGATCCTGAACGCGCCGTATTGATAGCGGTTCTCATCTTACTTGAAGTCCAGGGGCATCGCTAATAGATACGCGTCAGCCCTTCTTCATCGCCGTCGGCACGAAAAAGAAATCGCCCAGCTCGTGGCCGGCGCCTTTGATGGATTTGAATTGAGGCGTCTGCACGAATTTGTTTTGGGCCGCTGAGGCCTGGACGCGCTTTTGCAGCCGAGAGAACAGTTCCGGCGTCGAGAGAATCTGCTGGTTGTTTTCCAGCTCGTCGAGGAATGCGCGAGCGAAGACGGAGTGAACGCCGCCGCCAGTATCGAGAACTGGCTGATCGCCGCCGGAAGACAGCAGCATGCGCGAGCGCTTGGCGAGTTTGTAGCTGAGATAGTCCTCGGTGTAACCGACTTTGCTGTCGAAAAACATATAACTCGGATCCGTCGACAACAAACCGGCGTAACAGGAGTCCGCGACCACCAATACGCGCTTCGCTTTCAAACGTCCGAGGTGACCGGTGATCTGCTCGTTCGGCACCCAGTACGTGTCCTTCGGCGGCGGATCGGCGTTCACGGGCAGCCAGTAGCCACTCTCGGTTTTGCCACTCTGCAGGCGTGTGCCGTGACCGGCGTAATAAATGAGCACGTTGTCGTCGGGCTGGAGCGAATTGTTCAGATCGTTGATCGCGCGCAGCATCGAAATGTCGTTCGCGTCTTCGAGCACTTGCACGGTGAAGCCGTACTTGTCCGCCAGCACCTTGGCGGCACGCTCGGCGTCGCGCAGCGGTGTTTCCAGGTGCTGCATCGATGTGTAGTTCTGATTGCCGATCACCAGCGCGTAGTAACGGCCGAAATTGAGTTTGCCGACGGTGCGCAGATCGGCCGTGGGACTACTGCCCTGCGTGATCGTGGCCTGAGCATTCTGAGGCGTGCGCACTTTAGGCAGGCTCGCGAGCCGCTCTGTGCTCACGCGACGTTCGCCTTCGAGCTTTTCGATCCAGGCGCGCAGTGCCTTGACCTCGGAGCTGGTCTCAGCATTGTCGGCGGCGGCTTGTTTCTTCAGCTTCGCATCCAACTCCTTTAGCTGCTTCTGCAGCAGCTGCAGCTGCGTGTCTTTTTCTTTCAGCAGCCGATCCAGCTCGGCGCGTACTTCGTCTTGCTCGCGCTGCGCGGCCGACGCGTAAATCACGCTGTCTTCCGGCAAGCCCCACGCCTGACGATACAAGTTCAACGCTTTGAGCTTGTCCGCCGGGACGCCTTTGCCCTGTTCGTAAAGCGTGCCCAGATTGAACAACGCAGGTCCAAAGCGCTGGTCCGCCGCTTTCTGATACCAGATGAGAGCGGCTTCGTAGTTGGGCTCGGTGCCGAGCCCCCGCTCGTAGATTTCGCCAACGTTGTTTTGTGCTTCGGCCTCGCCCGCCTCGGCCGCTGCCATCCAGATGCGCAGCGCCGATTTGAGATCCGCACGGTCGAACGCCACATACTCGCCGCCGCGAATTCGGCAATCGCTCGCGGTCGTGCGAGTCGGGCGTCGTTGAGTCACATACGTCTTGCTGCCAAGCTGCCGCACCTGCCCCGGCAGCAAACAATCGACGATTTCGAGGTCCTGGCGAGTGACGATACCTTGCGTGGCGGCCGCTTGATCTTGCGCCGTCGGCGGCGCCACGCAGCCGACGACGGCAGCGGTGCCGAGCATCAGCGTGACCTGTCGAATCGTACGAATCATGCCGAGCTCCGCCGTGTCAGTTGTCCAGCGCCCCTTCGTTGATCCATTTCAGGATGCGGCTATAAGCGTCGAACCGATCCTCGGCGCCCACTGCATTGACCGAGCTGAGCGCCTGACTGCCGGTGTGGCTGTTCGGGCAGCTCTGGTTCGGCCAGCACGGCAGCCGACCGATGTCGACCTTGGCTTTCGCCTGCGCGTAGTTGGAGGCCGCGTCCTGATCCAACCGCAGTCCACCGACCGTGTGGCCCGCACCGCCGTTCACGTGACATCCGGCCGAGGCGCACGTCACACGGGGAGGGTCCAGACTCGTCGTCCAGATCGAATTGATGTTCGAGCGGAACGAAGAGAACGAGGTGCGTGCAATCGGTGCCGAGAACGTTTGATTGTTACCACCGTCGATGGCGACGACTCGATAGGTGTACGAAGTATTCGGCAACGGCGTCGTGTCGGTGAAAGAAGTGCCCGTGATCACCGTACTCACCGGTGTTTCGAGGCCAGCGACCGTGAATCGACGAAACACCCGATACCCGACCAGCGGCCGCGAATTGCCGAATTGATCCATATCCGTCGCAGCGTTCCAGTTCAGCGTGATCCGGAAGTCGGCGCTGCCTCCGCTGCCGGCACTACCAGCCACCGCACTGGTGATCGCGGGCGGCGTCGGCGCAACCGTATCGAGCACGCCTTGAATCAACACGGTGACGCATGTTTCCACCGTGTTGAAACCATCGGTGACCGAGAGACGGAAGGAATCCGATACCGCCAGATCGCCGTTGTGGGTATAGGTGAAGCTGCCGTCGCTCTGCACGAGCACTTGCGCTGCGTGCGCAGTGACGCAGCCCGGTCCGCTCGCACCCAGGCTGGCAGTCAAGCGGTCGCCGTCGGCGTCGGCCGCATTCACCAACAAGCCGGCGCCCGCGTTAGGGCTGATGGAGGAGCCTTGTGGCACGTTGAACGGCCCCGCCGACACCGTGGGCGCGCGATTGGGAACAATGATTTGTTTCGTCACGCGATGTCTCGTCCCGGTGCCGCCGACATCCAATGTCAATGCATACGTTCCGGGAAGATCCGGCGTAAATGCTGTATCCGGTGCTGACGGATTCACCAGCACCGTCGAGCTGCTGACCGGCTTGCTCAAGCTGTACGTAAACGAGACCGGTAACGTGCTCTCGGTGTCGGCGGCACGCATCGGTTGATTTCGCTCGGCATTGAATTGTTCCTGCCCTGTGCTCGCATCCGTTCCTGCCACGGCAAGCGTCTGATACAGCTGACTCGGTTGCCGCTGTGACAACGAGAACGCAGCCGCGGTGGTGCCGGGCTTCATATCGGCCGAAGCAACACCGAGGTGCTGAGCGAGCACGTCGCCCGAAGCTGCCGTTTGTCCGGGCTGCTGCAGCCAGAAGCGATCCAACGTCAATCGCGCCAGCGGCATGCGCGCTTTGCTCATCACGTCCTGCAGGCTGCTCAGGTTCGCGAACTGGTGATAACAGCCGATGGGCAATTGATTCGCAAGCCCGACCGCGGCGGCCGGATCGTCGCTCGGAGAATCGTTACAAAGCGCTTGAGTCCGCGGATCGCCCTGCACCGGATTGGGAATGTGAGTGACGTGACACGAGCGGCAGTGTCTCGCGAACACATCGGAATAGATCGTCGCAGCCGACGCAGGATTGTCGTCGGCGTTGCCAGCGACGCCGTCCAATCCAGCCGCGCTCCAGCCGTTCGGCACGAAGGCATCTCGGAAACTCGCTTGCGGGAGCCCAGCACCGCCGTACCAACCCTCAGCCAGTTCTCGCGCCAGTGCATATCGCCCCGGCGAACTGGCCGGATCTCTGTATGTGAGATACGCACCGACGTTGAGTTGCTTGAACTGCGTCTCTTGCACAGCTCGCGTGTAAGCCCCGCGCAGCGACGCGTAGCGAGTTTTGTTGGTGAAGCTCGGGTCCGTGTCCGAGAACAACAGCGAGCCCAGATCCCACAACAGGAACCCCGCATGAATGTTGCCGTCGGTAGCGTAGCGGCCGTCCGTGCCGACGCTGCCCGTCACGCCGCCGTGACACACGACGCACGCCTGCGGCATGTACTTCTCGCCGCGGCCATCGAGGTTCACGCTCAGCACGCGTTTGAACTCACCGTCGCGACGATCCGGAGCGAACGTATAAAACTTCACGAAGCGCTCGCCACCGTTGCTGGCGGCACTGTATTCCATTGCCACCGCGATGATCGCATTCAACTTGCGCGCGGCGGATTCGAGCGTTGGATAGTTGATGACGACCATCGCGATATCGCAATGGCCGGCGCGGTCGGCGAGCGGCAGCTGTGCGGTGTTGGGATCGCACGCACCGCTCTTCATGTACATGTCCCGGCCAAAACCGAGATCGTAGTTGTTGAGATAGACGGCGTGAGTATCGGCAGCGTAATCGGTTGCCGTTGGATTGAAGCCGTTGGCCACCAGCCAGCGACGCAACGTGTCCTTCTTCTGCCCGGCCGGCGCGGGATCGATCGTGTCGTAGTAGGCCTGAGCCTCGGCCTTTGTATCGTGCGGGGCGACGTCGCTGAACAGCGAGGTTGTAGCCAACTCCACGCTCGTATCGGTCGCTTGTGTCGGCGCCAACGAGCCGCCGATCACGCACAGTCTCGGCGTCACGCCCGCTTGCACGGCCGGCGCTGAAGCAATCTCCACGCGGGCGAACACGCTGGCGGTGTCGACGTCCGATGCTTCCATCACATCCGACAAGATGGAGCCGTCGGCCAGCTCATCGTCCAGATCGAGCTTCGGCGCTTCGAGACGCAGCTGCGGATTCTGCATGGCGTCGCATGCGGTCCCGCCGCTGCCGAGACGTTGCGACCAACCGCCGCTCACAGTCTGCGCAGTGCCCATCGCAACTTTCTCGCGCACCACGCCATTGCGATCGGTGAAAGTAACCAGCTTGGTCACGGTGACCGTGAAGCCGATCTGCCCCGACTCCTGCGCCTGAGCATTCGCTGCAATCGGCGTGCTGGTCGCCGCGACCACGGTGAACTGTTCGGAGTGAGTGAGAAATTCCAGGAAACGATCGGAATCTGGAATCGGCTCGATGGTGACCGCCACGTCCGCCGTATCGCTCTGCTCTTTCGCATCGAGGACCGTCAAACGAAACGTCAGCGTGGTCGTCTCGCGCACTCGCGGTGCTGTAAAGGACACGGTGTGACTGGCTCGTTCCACCAGCTGCACTGGATTGGAACCGGGATTCAACTGAACCCAATTGAAGCGAATGATGGGCAGGCCGCTATCGTCGTCGCCTTTGCGGCTCTCCTTGCCGCTCAACATCACTTCCGAGCCGGCGCGCACTTTTGTTTGTACGCTGCCCGAGGTGCTGGTGAATGCCTGGCCGACGACCACCGCGACCGCTTCGGGCTGCGGCTCCTGCTGGTCGCCGACATCGCTGCCGCCGCATCCGGCCAACATCGCCGCGGACAGCATCCACAGCGCCGCCAGCCGCACGAACTTAGCTTGGCTCATGCCCCTCTCCCCAAATTTTTATAACAGCGGCGGCGTCAGAATTCGCTGCGCACGCCACCTGTAATCACATCGTTGCTCAGTAGATCCAGGCTCTGCACGGTTTGATATTGGATGAATCCCTGCCAACCGCCTTTGAGCACCACCGACAGGCCGGCCGCAACAACATAAAAACTGTTGTCCGACTTGTCGCCGACGATGTCGAATTGCACGGCCGGCGTGGCGCCGCCCATGCCTTCGTAGTTGGCATCGACGGTGTGCGGGTCGTCCATCATCTGCCAGTGCGCTTCGGCTTTGAGATAAGGAACGACCACGCCGAAGCTCGGCGTCAACGCGTACTGCACGCGAAAGCCCAGCGCGGTATCGAGCGATTTAATGTCCTGGTCGCCGAACGTGAAGTCGAATCCCGCCGGCTGGCCGGCGAGCAGGCCGGTGTTATAAATGCTGTTCTCGTCGAAGCCGTCGAGCGTCATGTCGCGATATTCGGCGCGCATGTACGGCTCGAACCCCAACGCTTTCCAGTTCATCGACCAGCCCGAGTTGAACGTCATGGAGAACGTGGTGCTGTCGGTCGAGCCTCGCGCGGTGACATCGGTGGAGTCGGTGTCGGGGTTGAACGAGGGATAAGTGATACGGCGCGTGGTGTCGAGCGACAGCTTCTGCCAACCGATCGAGGCGCTCATGTACGGCCCATTCCATTCGTGCAGCCCGTAGACGATCAGGCTGTAGCCGTCGGTATCGATGCCGCCGTCGACGACGCTGCGGCGTGCATCGAAGTCGATCTCCTGTTGCGTGCGACCTGCGATGGCACCTATGACCAAGCCGGGTGTGAAGCGATAGTCGACGCCGAACGTCCATTCCATGCCGTCGAAATCGAACGCGTCTTCAACGTCGGTGGGATCTCGATTGCCCCAGCCGAAAGAACCGTCGAGAAATCCGCCCCAGCGGCTGCCGAGCTCGCTCGAAGAATCGTCGTCCGCCGAAGCGCCGCCGCCGTGCGGGCTGCGCTCGTTCGCCAGAATGACGCCGTTCTGTTTCGCGCCCGGCGGCAGATTCACGATGCTGAATCCTCGCGCGCCGTATCGCAACGCCGTCATGCGGCTCATCAAACTGGTGAGCTGATTGTTTGCAAACTCGCTGCCGGCGGAGCTTTGCGCGGCCATTTCTTCCGCGGCCGTCCAGCGGAGCGCGAAGCCCAGCCCCTCTTCGTCCAGCCCCAGGCTGTTTTCAGTGGGACCGGAGCCGAGCAGTTCGTTTGCTGTTTCCACCAGCTCGCGCACGTTGTCGAACACGCGAAACTGCTCGGCGGAGCAACCGGTTTCGCCCTGGCCGCCGCACAAAGGGGCCAGCGCGTTGTAGGCCGCCTGGTTGGCGAACGCGGCCTGCGTTTCGAGCCGGTTGAACTGGAAACGGCCGGAATTCACCAGCGTGACCAGGCTTCCTTGCACGCTTTGCGCCGCCGCGGATCCGCAAAATCCCACGGCACACAACATCCCAAATACTAACCACCCTCGGCCCACAGCGACTTCCATTGCTGACTCTCCCCGCTATCGCGTCGTCAGGCGCCATCGTGCGCGGTTTATTGGTGGGCTGCACGCTAGTTGTCGTCGCGGGAGCCGTCAAGCAGACTGATGGGTATTCATGCCAACTTTTCCAGCCCTCGTATCTTTCCTCCGCCCTGGGATTGTCGCGATTTTTGCGCTGAATTTGGCTGCCGGCTGCGCCACGCGAATCACCGCGCCCGCGGCCGTCGCCGCCAAGCACGGGCTCGTACAGCGGGAATTGCAGGGCACGGTGTTTACCCACACGGCCTATCACACATCGGCAGTGTCTGAACGACACGATAGTGCCGGGCCGCTGTGGGTGTTCATCGACGGCGACGGTCGTCCGTGGGTCAACGGCGGGCGCGAACCGGCAGAAAATCCGACAACGACGCACCCGATCGCGCTGGAGCTCGCGGTCCAGATGCAGCGACCGGTGTTATATGTGGGCCGGCCTTGTTACGACCGCCCGGTCATGGAGCCGGCGTGCACGGCGACGTGGTGGACCGATGCACGCTATTCGCCCACGGTGGTGCAGAGCCTGGCGGCGGCGATCCGAACTTATCAACAGCAAGCGCGTTTCGAACGTTTGATACTGGTGGGCTACAGCGGCGGTGGCGTGCTAGCCGAATTGGTTGCTCGCGAAGTGAACGCAGTGGCCGCGGTGGTCACAATTGCCGCGAACCTCGATATTTCTGCCTGGACGGAATATCACGGATATTTGCCGCTCTCGGCGTCGGTGAATCCCGCGGCAACAGCAACCACGGCGACGTGGCCGGAGATTCATCTGGTGGGCGAAGATGACGAAGTCGTGCCGTCACAAACCCTGCAACGCTACTTCGAACGCAATCCTCAGGGCGTCGTGTGGCGGTACGCGGATTACGGCCACGTTTGTTGTTGGCAGGAGGCCTGGCCGCGCATCGTCGTTCGAATCGACGAGCTTCTCAACCGCTAATCACCGAGCCGCTTCCACGACCGGCTCGTATTTCGCGAGCCATTCGCTCTTCTGTATCAATCCCTCCGCCAGCCCCTTACGCTCCTCGGAGGTCTGCGCCACATCCTCCAGCAACGCGTCGGCCGCTTTGGTCAAACCGCGAACTGCCTCGCGATTGCGTGGATGCAGCCGATACGCGTCGGCATAAGCGTCCACCGCGTCGTACAACGCGACTACGTTTCGGTCGCGCTCGTAAAACCCCCAGCTCGCATCGCCGACAGTCATGGCCTCGGTGAACTGTTGCTGCGTCTCCGGCGCGAGATCTTCGAATGCGACCGAGGGGCTGTTTTCCCGATAGTCTCGATACGCGAACACACCGGTTGCCACGGTAAGTAACGCCACCGCGGCCACCATCGTTTTCTGCAGGCGAGTGACGCCGAAAAATTTCGCCAGGAAATCCGCGGCATCTTTGGGACGCTTGGAGCGCTCGTACGCGAGTGTCGCTTCGAGCACGCGTGCTTCGCGACGCGTCAGTTCTTTCGGAATGCGCGGCTTCAGACTGAGCGAACGCGCCTTCGGTCCGCTGTTTCTCGAATACGGATGTTCGCCGGCCAGCAATTCGCAGGCGATGATGCCGAGTGCATAAACGTCGTCGGCCGGATGCGGGTCGCCACCGTCGATCATTTCCTGCGTGGCGTACGGCTCGGTGTAAGCGCCCAACGAACCGGCATCGAAAACGTCTTTCTCCGCCGTCGCCGACGGCACGGCGCGCGCGATACCGAAATCGAGCAGCTTCGGTGTGCCGTCTTCGAGCACGAACACGTTGCCGGGTTTCAGGTCCGAATGCACGATGCCCTTGCGATGGGCATAGGCCAGACCCTCGGCGATACCGCGAATGATGGGCAGCGCTGCTTTTCGACCGATACCTGTGCCTCGCACTTCGCGAATCGCGGCGTCGAGCGAGCGGCCGCGCAACAGCTCCATGGTCATGAAGACCGTCGGGCCGTCGCGATCGAAGTCGAACACGGTCACTACGTTCGGATGCGCCAGCGTCTGCGCCTTGCGAGCTTCGCGCTGTAGCGCCATCAACGAGTCTTGATGACGTTGAAAGTCGCCATACAGCACTTTCATGGCGATACGAGGATTGGGATCGCGAGCTTCCTGCTTGCGCCGATCGATGGCGGAGAACACCAGACCCATGCCGCCGCGACCGATCTGTTTTTCAAGCAGGAAACGGCCTTTGATCACCGAGCCCGGGCTCAGCGGCACTGGCGGTTGAGCGAGCTCGAAGGCAGTCATGTCTTCGTGCGACGTGCTCAGTTGCGGTGTGATGCTGTTGTCGCCAACAGCATCGATGCGAGGAACTGCAACGGTGTCGTGCATCACCGTGCCGTGGACTTGGGTCCGCAGCTGCGTACCTTCGGCCTCGTCGCCTGGTCGTGCACGAGCCATCTCAGGCGACGGGCGCATGACTGTTGCGCCAGAGTCGTCCGTAGTCGTCATCGGACGCGCTGCCCCGGCGCCGGCATCTCCTTCCGGCCTCAACGGGCGCATGACTGTCGCGCCGGAATTATCTTTAGGTGACAGCGGGCGCATCACCGTGGCGCCGGAGTCGTCTTGAGGCGTCAGGGCACGCAATGCCGACGTGGCGGATTCTGGCGTGAGCCGCCCGGCCTGCGCCGCTTGTCGAATTCCGGTCGTGAGCTCGGCGACTTCCGTCGGGGGGCGCGTCGTGAACTCGCGCAGCTCGTCTTCCAAATCGAGCACGTCCTGACTGTGCAGCAGGCGATCGAGAAGTTCTTGCGCCGTTTGGCTCATAGATCAGCCTGGCTCGAAGGCGTCCACAACGATGACACTGACGTTATCGGTGCCGCCTGCCCGCAGCGCCGCTGCGATCAAGCCTTGCACACATTGCATGAGATCCGGCTCGCGAAGTTTCTGCGCGATCGCATCGTCGGGAATCTCGTGATTGAGCCCGTCGGAACACAACAGAAACCGGTCTCCGGGATGCACGGACTCGTACGCGACATCGACATCGAGCGTGGCATCGCCGCCGACAGCACGCGAAATCGCGTGACTCTCTTCCAACAAGTCGCCGTTCGACTCCGCGACGTGATCGCGTGTGAGTTGCACCAGCTTGCCTTCGCGCAACCGATAAATCCGACTGTCCCCCACCCACAGCACGGCACCGCGCGTGCCGCGTGTTACGAAGGCAGCGACGGTACTGCCGGTCTGTGCGGCATTCGCGATACCGGCCATCGTGCGAGATAAATATTCGTTGATTCGAACCAGCTGCTGAGTGATCGAATCGACAGTGCCACGCAATGTTTCACCCGGCACATACGCCGCGAGGGCGTCGCAAATCATTCGACTCGCGATCTCGCCGTGCTCGTGACCGCCCATGCCGTCGGCCACAGCCCAAACGCCGATTTCAGTGCGTTCGATAAAAGCATCTTGATTGATCCGGCGGACGCGGCCGACGTCGGTTGCGCCAGCGGAGCGATACGCGATGGGCCGCTCACTCGTCCACGTGTCGTGACGCACCGGTGCAACGGCCGACGTTTTGGACTTCACCACGCGCCAACCCGATTCGTGCCACTGACCGCTCAACATCGCTGCGTAAGTGGTGGGAGCAGGCAGCCCGCTCAGCAACAGCCCGGTGGGTTCGATTCTGGACGAGCCTTCGGTCCACATAACTGACAGCGGCCCATGCGTCTCGCGCAATCGCGCATATAACAACTGTTCGAGCACGTTAGCGAATGTCGGTGACGAACCGAGCGAGAGCTGCCACTGCGCACGCGCGCCGCTCGTGGGGCCGGCTGCATCGAGCGCGTCGAGCTCCACAGGCGCGGTCCATTGCACGTGATCGAGCTCACGACCGAGCGCGATGAAGTTCTGATCGAACTTCTCCAGATCGACGTGCTCCTCGGCCATCGCCTCCAGCAACAGCTGCTCGACTTGATCGAACCAGCGATCCGCGAGTTGAGTGACGGCAAGCGGATGCACGCCTTGCGGTACTTCCCAAACGAGTGTGAGCGGAAAATATCGACCGACGCGATCGACGCTCGGCGCCATCATCCCGGCGTAGGCACGCGGCCCGCACACACCGGTATCGCACGCGAAACGCCACACCGGGCTGGTGAGATAAACATCGAGCCAGTCCTGCCCGAGCGCCGTGCGACTGGCAGCGATGCTTTGTTGCAGCCATTCGTCCCACACCGAGATGAAAGCATCGCTCGCCCGGCGACGGAGAAAGTCACCGTGACTCGGCAGCTTTCCGTACAGTCCGACTTCCATCGTGAGTGCTCTACAAGCTGCAGCGGAACTGCCGCAGATCCGATTTCAAGAACGGATTGCGGATACTCGTGGCCTCGACGGTCACGCGCGACTGATGCGTCCCTGCCTGCAACGACAACGTGTAGCTCACGTCGGACGCAGGTTGCAGCTGCCCCGCGTCGAGCAATCGGAACAAAGCCCACGGTCCCCGAAACGCCTGATTCGGACGATCGCCACTGCGCCCCTCGTACGAGAACGCTGCTACACCGGGCGAAGGCCCCGGCCATACAGCGGGTGAGCTGCGCTCGGGTCCGTGGCGATATTCGATCGTCTGACCGTCCAGCTCCAGCACGAAGCGCGAAGACGCGGCATCCAGAAAGCTGGTCGTCACATTGAATCTCACTTGCGGCAGCTGGTTTCCCGGCGGGAAGAACTGATCGCGAATCCGCTGCGCAGCCTCGAACTGGCGCAGCATCGACGCCGGACCGCTGGTGCCCGGACGCCACCGCCATGGCAGACGCGATGTATCGACCAGCGGCGCCAGGTTCTCCTTGAAGAACGCATCGAACACGCCGCTCACGCCAAACAGCCGGCCGAAGTCTGCGAGCGGCACATCGATGGCACTGCGCGGATCGAACGGATAACGCCCGGTCAGAATCGACGAGCATTCGTTCAACACCTGCACGCGATAACGGTTTTCCAGCTCGCCGCGCGCCTGGCCGATGGCCAGCTGTTCGCTACGTCCACCGATCTGTGAGATGACAGCGCCGACGGACGGCGGTAACAAAGCGGCTTCTCGCTGCAATGCCTTGAGCGACTCGCCACCGCCGGCACGACTCAGCGCTTCCAACGGGCTGGTCTGCCCGACGTTGCCGCCGACGCTCGCAATCTGCGTCTGCAATTGGCCAAGCTGCGCCAGCACGCGATCGATCGGCGCCTGACCCGGGCCGCCGGCCACCAGCTTGTGAATGGAATCGAAATGTTTCGTCACCAGCGCACCGGGCTTGTCGGCGCCCGCTGCTTTCTGCGCGCTGCCGAGCAATTTATCGAGTCGCGCTTTGACGGCTTGTTCCGCTTTCTCGGCGACACCGGGCTTGGCGTTCGGATCCGGCGGCTTCAACAGGAACGTGTTCTGATCGACCGCGACCAGATAAGCGCGAAATGGCGAATTCGGCGCGGCGAGGATGCCGAGGATTTCGCTCGCTTGCGCGAGATTGCCGAACGCCGCGATCTGCACGCCCTTCAGGACTTCATCCCACGCGCGAATGTAATCCTGCTCGTAAATGTCGAGCACGTCGTACACGACGCGTGCGCTCTGCAACGCGGTACTGTTATTGCCGAACACCCATGCATCTTGTGCGAACTCGCTCGCGAGCTCCGCTGTGCCAAGGCCGCTGACTTCTTTGAAAACTTCGGGCGTGTACAAAGCCGGCACCGGATCGCTCAGTGATTTGCCGTCTTTGCGCGTGAGCACCCGTTCCGCGCCCAACCCTGCGACGACGTCGAGCCGCACGCCGCGCTCGTCGCCCGCATACTTGAGTTTCAGGCGGCTGTACATGAGTCGCGGCACGGACGCTTGTTGAATGGCATTACGCGCCTGTGCGACGAGCTGATCGTTGAGCGGCAACGCACGCAATGCTTCTTCGTACTGGAGCAGGTTGCGCCAGTGCAGCGACAGGGCTTCGCGAATGTCGGGCTGATCGCCGTAGGCGGTCTGCCACTCCACATCCGTCATCACGGCCAGCTGCGCCTTGTCGAGATGCTCCGGCGTGCCGAGCATCAGATAAGCCTTGAGATATTCGTAGAGCTTGTCCGGCTCGGCGGTGTACGCGATCAGGCGGCGCTGCATGGCCTCACCCACTTTGGGCAACAGCGTTCCGTCCAGCTCGCGCACATATGCATCGCGAGCGGCGTTACCAAGCGCCCTGCCCTGATACAAACCCCAGCGCATCATCAACGGCACGTCAGCGCGATAACGATCGGCAGTGTTGACGACGTTGAGCACGGCGTCGAGCCGCGGCACAGCTTGTTCAAGCGGCGTAGTCGAATTGACCGGCGGCGTCTGTTCCAGCAAACGCAACGACGCGGCCACTTCTTCCACATACGTCTTGTTGCGGCTGTAGCTGACCGCGAAGGCGATGACACCGAAGATCGCGATGAGCACCATCGCCGCGTACAAGCCAATCTGCGCAGCGGCCTTCTGCAATTCCAACCGCCGATTCACGCCGGCCAGGCCGCTCTCCTCGAACATCACTTCGCGGAGCAAACGTTCGATGAAATACGACTTGCCCTTGCCGGTGGACACCGCTGGTGCCGGCATCGCATACGTGCGACCGAGCGCGCCGAGCAATCGGTCGATCGGCGTGCCTTCCTGCGTGCCGCTGGTGAAATACACGCCACGCAGCCAGCTTTGCTGGTCGAAGCGAGTGCTCGCAAACACGTCGCGCACGAAAGTCGACAGTGCTTCTCTCAAGCCCGCCAGCTGCTGAGGGAAGCCGAAGATGGCGGCGCGACGCTTCGATTCGCGCGCTTCTTCGAGCCGGCCGAACAAGCGCGCATTCAACTGCGACACCAACGCATCGAACTCGGCGGGATACAGCTCGGCGGCTTTGCCAGCCGTGGTCTGCTCCAGCGGGAACGTCACTCCCCACACCTGCGCGCGACCTTCGTGAGTCAGATCGTCGAAGTACTCGGTGAAGCCCGCGACCAGGTCGGTCTTCG
>Ga0247784_1000080_pt1 | contig 34195 bp, 29 predicted proteins | sample UWRJL169409R5_FD_179909 | JGI IMG/M metagenome (GOLD analysis project Ga0247784, IMG submission 179909) | Plant litter microbial communities from Arlington Agricultural Research Station in Wisconsin, United States - UWRJ-L169-409R-5 | ecosystem: Environmental > Terrestrial > Plant litter >...
TGATGAGTATCTGCCGCTCGCGCAGACCGTCGATGAACGCGCGATCGTCAATGCGATTGTTGGTCTGCTCGCCACGGGCGGTTCGACCAATCACACATTGCACCTGGTCGCGATGGCGCGCGCCGCCGGCATCCTGATCAATTGGGACGATTTCAGCGAGCTGTCCGAGATCGTGCCGCTGCTCGCGCGCATTTATCCGAACGGCGGCGCCGACGTGAATCACTTCCATGCGGCCGGCGGCATCGGCTTCCTGATTCGTGAGCTGATCAGCTCGGGCTTGTTACATCAGGACGTAGTTACAGTCATGGGTCATGGCCTGGAGGCGTACACGTACGAGCCGTGGCTGTCTCCGGAAGGATTGCAGTGGCGCCCGGCGCCGGCAGAAAGCGGCGATCGCGAAGTGTTGCGGCCGATTACCGATCCGTTCGGCGCTGACGGCGGGCTCAAAGTGTTGCGCGGGAATCTGGGCCGCTCGGTGATCAAGACTTCGGCGGTTCAACCTCAGCATCGCGTCGTCGAGGCGCCCGCTCGCGTGTTCGACGATCAGGCGGATGTGATCAAAGCGTTCAAGGCGGGTGAGCTGTCGCGCGACTGCGTCGTCGTCGTGCGTTATCAAGGTCCCCGCGCCAACGGCATGCCGGAGCTGCATCAGCTCACGCCGACTTTGACGTCCCTGCAAAGCAAGGGCTTCAAGGTTGCGTTGGTCACCGATGGCCGCATGTCCGGTGCGTCGGGCGCGGTGCCCGCGGCGATTCACATCACGCCGGAATGTTTGTCTGGCGGTCCGCTGGAAAAAATCCAGGACGGTGACATCATTCATCTCGACAGCTACACCGGCGTGCTCGAAGCTCGGGTGCCCGACGAAGTGTTGCGCAATCGCGTGGTCACTCGCCCCGACCTTGGTCGCAACAGCTTTGGCTTCGGCCGGGAGTTGTTTGCTACGTTCCGTGCGGCCGCGGACGATGCCGAAGCCGGCGCCGCGTCGTTGTACGGGATCAATCAATAGTTAGTAGTTACATCTCATGAATATTCGTTCGATTCTTGCGCTGGCACCCGTCATTCCCGTGCTCACCATCGAGCACATCGATCACGCTGTGCCGCTGGCACGTGCGCTCAGCGCCGGTGGGCTGCGGGTTCTGGAAGTTACATTGCGCACGCCGGCTGGGTTGCCTGCGATTGAAGCAATGCGTAAGGCGGTGCCGGAGGCTGTTGTCGGTGTGGGCACGCTTGCGCGTCCTGCCGATTTCGTTGCTGCTGGCAACGCAGGTGCGCAGTTTGGCGTGAGCCCCGGATTGCCAGCGGAATTAGCTGCCGCTGCGAAGACTGCGTCGTTTCCGATGCTGCCGGGGATCATGACGCCGACCGAATTGATCGCGGGTCTCAACTGGGGTTTCGACACGTTCAAGTTGTTTCCTGCTCAGCAGGCAGGTGGCATCGGCATGCTCAAGGCCCTCGGCGCGCCGTTTCCCGAAGTTGTGTTCTGCCCCACCGGCGGCATCACTCGCGCAACTGCGCCGGATTTCCTGGCGCTGTCTAACGTGGCGTGCGTTGGTGGGTCGTGGGTGGCGCCCAACGATAAGATTCGCGCCGGCGATTGGGCTGCGATTGAGCAGCTCGCGAAGGATGCTGCGGGATTGGCAAAGGCGAAGTGAGGATCGCGCGCTCAGCGCCTGCGGGCGCTGAGTGGGTTATTGCGCGTTCGCGGCGAGCTTCTCTTTGGTGAGCTCGGTGAGCGCTTCCAGCTTCATCGTCGGGTCGGTGGACGCGATGGTCTGTTCCGACGATGGCTCGGTGATGAGCGAGAGCGCTTCCGGGCCGGTGAGCTCATCTGTACTTGGGTCTTTTGCTTTGGGCTTCGTCGCCGCCCACACGCCGGTCGCCATCAGCGACAACTCACCCAAGTCGAAACTCGAATTCCACTTCTCCAGCGCGGCCGTCATCGACGAGGTCGCGTTCGCAGCCTGCTTCGGCTCGCTTGCGCTCGGGCGCGGCACGTTCGCTTTCGTGGCATAGCTGGGGGCGGCGGGTCGCTTCAGATCGCTCGTCGCTGCGGCGGGCGTTCGGATGTTTCCAAAGTCAGGCCTGACTTCGGGTTTCGCCGGTTCTTTCGCCGCTGCCGGCGCTATCGCGCTGGCTGCTGGAGTGTGCGGCCCGGATGCGGACGTCGCCAATGCCTTCGCCAGCCTACCGAGCTGCGACGGCGCTGCCTCGCCCTTCTGTGCCGGCGCCGGCACGTCCGGAGCTAACGAGAGATCGACCTGCGGCCGCAGTTCTTTCGGCCGCGCTGCCACCGCTGCTTTTTCGGCTGCTGCAGACGAGCCAGCAACGGTCCGCGCCTTATCCGCCCTGGCGAGAGCAGCGGCCTTCTCCAAGAACGTGAGTTCTTTGACGGGGGAGATACCAGCTTCCGGCGGCGTCTCGATCGTGAGCGGGGCGGTCGGCGACTGCAACGTGGCGGGGATCTTGTTCTTCGCCGACGCGCTCAGCAGGTCATCAAGCGCGGGCACTCGGATGTGCGTCACGCTATTGCTGTCGATTTCGAGCGTGCGAGAGCGCTGTGTGGCGCTGGCGGTTTCGGTAGCGGGCGCCGCTTGAATCGGCGCAGCTTGAACTGGCGCGGTGAGAGTCTGTAACCGCTGAGTCGCGGCAGCATCGATCTTCTCGGCACGCGCGACGGCTTTGATCGGCGCAACGGCAGCCTTCGACAAAGTCTCGACGCGCTGAGTCGCGGCCGTGTCGACCTTCTCGACCTTGGCCGGCGCAGGTGATGCTTGTAACAGCTCGGCAGCGAGCATCACCGGCTGTGTACTGAGGAAATCTAGGGTCTGATCCGCAGCGGCCGGCGCAGGGATCGGAGCAGCCTTGGCAATGGCAACCGCAGCGGGCTTCACAATCGAATCGCGCTTCGGCGCAGAAGCGATGGGCTGTAGCGCAGCCATGCGCGCCGCTTTGAGCGCAGCTTGTTTGGCAGCGTCAGCAGGAACAGCAGACGAAGCCGCAGCCTGCGAACCCGAAGCATTGGCACTCTTCCGCGAGCCCGAAGGACCAACGGACGCACGAGGCAGCATCGGCACCTCGGCGGTGAGCAAATCAGCCGACAACAATTCTTCGCTGTCGTCAGCGACGCCACGAGCACGCTCCGTCATCGGCGTGACCGTCGGAGCAGCAGTCTGCGTCTCGAAAACCTGCAACACGTCGCCGTTGCTCTTGGTCGCCGCAACCTGCGCTGCCAGGTCGGCTTCGCGCTTGGCGCGCTCCTGTTCCTGCTCGATGCGCCACTTCGGCAACTCTTCCGCCTCACGCTCGGTCACCTTCGTTTCGAGCGAATCCGGATCGCCGCCCCAATCCGCCACAGTCGGCGGCTTGCGCTTGGACGCATTGATCTCCGCCTCGGTGGGCAGCGCCGGCGGCACGGTAAGCGTCGGATCGACATCCGGCGTCGGCAGATCCTGAGTCACCAGCGACTGGCGACCGATCAAATCGTAATAGAGCTGCAGATACTTCTGCAGCGAGCGCACGTAAACGTAATTCGCCAAAGCGTGCTTGCGCGCGCCCTGGGCCATGAACGTGCGCTTCTCCGGCGTCATCTGCATCACACGCGTGATTCCTTTGACGAACGCACCAGGGTTACCTGCCTCGATGGCCACGCCGAACTGTCCGATCACCTCGCCCTGCGCGCCCATGCCGGTCGCCACGCAAGGCACGCCGCACAGCATCGCCATGACGAGATTCATGCGCGCCTGATCGTTGAGCGCGCTGGAGCAAACGACGTCGCACGCGTTGTAGAGCGCTGAAATATCGGACCACTCGCCCAGCAGGTGCACGCGAGAAGAAAGCGCCCCGCCGCCGATGAGCGCCATCAACGGCGCATTACCCTTCTGCACGCCGTGCCCAGCGAGCACCAGCGCGACATTCGGATTGATCTTGATGAGCTCCCCGACGCTTCTAATCAACGTCGTGAAGTCGTTTTCGGTTTGGAATGGCGCATACATGCCGACGACAAACGTGTCGCCCGGCAGATTGAACTGCTCGCGCAATTTGCGGCGAGCGGCGAAATCCGGTTTGAAACGGGTGGCGTCGACGCCGGGGTAAATCGTCTCGTGCTCAACTTCCGGGAAGCCGACGCGCTTGTGCCCGGATGCGGAGGCCTCGGAGCTGTAGACGATGCGATCCGCACGCGACGAGAACTTCGCGGCGTACTTCAGTTTCTGTCGATCGACGAAGCCGGCATCCTTCGCCAGCGGCGCGGTATCGGAGATGTTCCAGATCAGGCGCGGCTTCCAATCGCAGCGAGGACGAAGCAACGACGCGATGACCTGCGCCGTGTGACCCCAGGCCTGGATGACGTCGGGACGGAAGTTACGAGTCGCCTGCTGCAACTCCTGGAAGGCGCGCGGCGAAAAACGTTTGCGCGACAGCGCGAGGTCGTAAGTGGGCACGCCACTCTGGCGCAGCACAGCCGACGGCACGGCGCCGGGCGACAGGCAGGCGACCAACGACTTCACCCGTGGACGCGGCAACCGCGTCAGCAACGGCATGAAAAGCGATTGCTGCAAGCTGCTGGCGAGGGCGCCGGAGCTCACGATATGCAGCACCCGAATTTGTCGAAGATTGGCGTCGGACACGACGTACCGAGGTTGGCGGCCAGTGATTGATTACGACGTCGAAATCCTAACAGTAGAAGGATTCGTCACGCGCCTCGCAGAGTTTGAAATTGTTAAGCCCGGCACAGTTATTTAGGTGTCAATTCTTGTCACCTCACCGGCAAGAATTGGCAGGTCGAGAGGCCGATCACAGTTAGTGCCCGCAACGAGCGATTGTCGCAGGAGTTCTTGCTGCTTGTTCTTAGGGTGCGACTGCCCAGAGATAGATGGCTGCGTAGGCACGCAACGGCCGCCAGGACTCCGCGAGTTTGAGCAACTGCGCCGGTGTTTCCACGTTCGCGGCGCGAATCAAACCGATGTCGGACGCGGGAAATGCATCGGGATCGCGCCCAAGTCGAATCGCCAGGTAGCCACGAGTCCAGGGTCCGAAACCCGGCAATGTTTGTAACGCCGCGTCGACCTGCGCCCACGGCTGTGAGAAATCGACGCGACCGTCCGCGACGGCTTGCGCGAATGTTTGCAACGCCGCCACGCGCTTGCCTGGCATGCCTATGTTCTCCAATTTGGCGGCGGCGACGCATTCGGGCGTGACGCCGCCACAGCGCTCGACCAATCTGCGCATCAGCGTTCCGGCGGCGGCGACGGTGACTTGCTGCCCCAGGATGGTTCTCAAGCACAGCTCGAACGGTGCCCACGCACCAAGCGGGCGCATGCCTGGAAGGCTCTTCAGGCGCTGACGCAGCGGCTTGGAGCGCTGCAGGTGCTGTTCGATCGTTGCGTGATCGTGCTCGATATCGAACAGCCTCGCCGCCGCCGCCAATGTTTCTTTCTGGCTCACTCGCGCGGTCGACGTCACGACCAGCCGCGACTCCTCTGCCTCGTACGCGACGGTGATGGTGCGCTTGCCTTCGATGCGTCGATAGCAGCCGCCCTCGACCGACTCGAAGCCCGGCGTCAGTCGATGCGAGTAATAGTCGAGCAGCACCAGCCAGGGAAACGGGGTGCGAACGGGCAGATGACCGATGAGCATGGCGCGAGGATTCCGGAACGACGCGGGTCGAGGCTATCCGTTTCCTGCGACCGGCCCGGGCGGCTGACTGGTCACGCCGCCGATCAGCACCAGGCGCATCGCCTCTTCGACCGTCAACTGCGTCTCGCGCAGCTCGTCCTTGTGCAGATACAAGGTGTAGCCGCCGATCTGGTAACTCATGGGAAAGTAGACGGCGACCAGGTTCTCGCCCTCCGCACCGAACAGCTTCGGGTTCAGCTGCTCCTCGGTCACGAAGCCGATCAACTGCGCGCCACCCATGCGCCAGAGCACGACGCGTTTGGGATCGCGGCTCTTACCGCCCGCCGGCAAGAAGCGGCTGAAATCCTTGACCGCGCCGAAAATGGTCTTGACCAACGGAATGCGCGCCAGAATCGATTCGCCGAAACGAAACAGGCGACGCACGATGTATGCATCGACCAGCAGGCCGACGATCAGGATCAACAGGAACGCGGACAGCAACCCCAGCCCCGGCAAGTAGCGCCCCTTGGGCAGCAGCGCCTGCACCGGCCCGCCGAGCACCGATTCCGCCGTCTTCGCCATCCAGAACACGACGTAAATGGTGAGCGCCAGCGGCAACACCGCCGCGAGGCCTTTGAGGAAGGTATTCCAGAGTCGCCGCATGTCGTTTCGATCCGTCGCGCATCGATCGCGCGCTTCAAAGTGCGCAGTATGCGGCGTACACGCACAGAAGAACATTGCGCGATAATCGTCGCATGCCAAGAACACTCGTTGCGTTCTTCCTCGCCGCCTTTGCAATTCAGCCGCTGTCGCACGCGCGCGATTCGCAACTCCCGCCGGCGGTTCAGCGAGTCATGGGGCAGGTCGGCATTCCGGCCCGCAATGTCAGCATCTATGTGCGCGATGCGAGCAGCAACGAAATCGTTCTGGCGGTGAACGACAACCAGCCGCGCAGCCCCGCGTCGGTGATCAAGGTGTTGACGACGTATGCAGCGCTGGATGCACTCGGCCCCAACTACACCTGGAAGACACGCGCATATATCAACGGGCGTCTCGCAAACGGCGTGCTCAACGGCGATTTGATCGTGGTCGGTGGCGGCGATCCGTACATGACCGCCGAGCGTTGGTGGCGTTTCGTGCAGAGCTTGCGCGAGCAAGGACTCGCGAAGATCACCGGCGACATCGTCATCGATCGCAGCTACTTCGCCGAGCAGGACGGCAGCCGCGGCGATTTCGACGCTCAGCCGTTCCGCACCTACAACGTGCTGCCCGATGCGTTGATGGTGAATTTTCAAACGTCGCGCTTCACGATCATCGCCAACACGGTGCGCGACCAGCCGTTGATCCTGGTGAATCCGCTGCCGTCCAATCTCGATCTGCGCAATCTGGTCCGGCTCGGCAATGGACGCTGCCAAGGCTACGACCGCGGAGTGTCCTTCGACACGCCCGATCCCATCGACGCTCCGAACAACCTCGTCGTGCGCGGAGTGTTTCCAACAGCCTGCGGCAGCTACTCGATCAGTCGCGCGATCATGAGTGCGCCCGACTACGCCTATGGAACCTTCCACACGCTGTGGACCCAATCGGGCGGCGCAATCGACGGGGGGATGCGGATAGAAACATTGCCGTCCGGAGCGGAGTTGCTTTACGAGTACGACTCGATCCCGCTCGCGGAAGTCATCCGCCTGGTGAACAAATATTCCAACAACGTCATGGCGCGACACTTGATGCTGACGTTGGGCGTCGAGAAGTACGGTCCACCCGCGACCGTCGAGAGCGGTCGTAACACCATTCGCACCTGGCTTGCGAGTCGCGGCATCCAGATGCCGGGATTTGTTTTGGACAACGGCTCGGGTTTATCTCGTGCCGAACGGGTGACCGCGCGTGGCCTCGGCGAAATGCTGGACCTCGCGTGGCACAGCCCGTTCATGCCGGAGTTCGCCGCGTCGCTGCCCTTATCCGCAACCGATGGAACTTTACGCAATCGTTTCAAATCGCCGGGCATGCAAGGTCGCATTCGTTTGAAGACAGGCCATCTCGATAATGTGAGCGCGCTCGCGGGTTTCGTGAATGCCGCTTCAGGCAAAACTTACGTTGTAGTGATTCTCGTGAATCATCCGGGCGCGCAAGGCGGCAGCGGCGAAGCCGTGCATGCGGAACTTATTCGCTGGGTGTTCGGGCAGTAGCTAAAACCCTTCAGGGAACTAGCGCAATCTCAAAGCGTTTTCCACTCGCGAGTTGCAAAAGCGTGACGCTGCAAGCCGCGTTGGTGCGGCAGCTCGTAGCTTTAATACTCACAGGAGAGTGTATGAAACGCGTAATCATGACTGCGGCATCGCTGCTGGCACTGGGCTCGGGGGCGGCGTATGCGCAGTCACCCGATAACGACGAGGGCCTTTACGTCGGTGGCGCTGTCGGTCAATTCAACATCGAGATTGACGGTGTCGACGGCATCGACGAGGCGATCGGTCGCCTGGACGACAGCGACACCGCATGGCAAGCCTTCGTCGGCTGGCGGCTGAATCCCTATTTCGCTTTACAAGCGGCCTATGTGGATTACGGTGGCCCCGAAGACGACATCAGCACCAGCGGATCGAGCGGTAACTACCGAGCGCAACTCTCGGGTTTCGCACCGTCCATCATCGGTTCGATACCGCTCGGGCCGGTCGAGCTGTCGGCGAAGTTAGGTTATTACTTTTACGACCTGGACATCACCGCGGACATCGACGATCCGACCGATCCGGATTTCGATTCCACCGATAGCGGCGAAGACGTGTTCTACGGCGTCGGTGTCGGCGCAACGTTCTTCGAGCGCCTCAACGCGAAGCTGGAATACGAAAAGATCGATCTGGAAGGCGTGGACGATGCCAATGCATTCTGGTTCACGGGCCAGTGGCGATTCTGAGCTGAGTTGATCTGTGACATTGGGCCCGCCGGCGGCAACGTCGGCGGGCTTTTGTTTATCCGGTGAGTCGAACCGGCATCCGCTTCGCACCCCAACGACCCGCGGCACCATCGAACACGCCCGGCAACTGCGCGCCACAATGTAAACATTTGCCGTGCGCGTCCAACTGCCATTCGCCCAGCTCGAACCAATCTCGTTCAATCACCCGCTTCTTGCAGCTCGCGCAATAAGTGCTGGAGCCGACGGCATCGTGAACGTTGCCGGTATAGACGTGCTGCAAGCCGTTCGCTAGCGCTAGGTTGCGAGCACGCGTCAATGTTTCCGGCGGCGTGCGCGACTTGTCCATCATCTTGAAGTCTGGATGAAACGCCGTGAGATGCAGCGGCACGTCCGGACCGAGATGGTCCATGATCCAGCGCGTCATCTGGTCGATCTCGGCGTCTGAATCGTTCTCGCCGGGAATCAGCAGCGTCGTCAGCTCCATCCACACCGATGTTTCGTGCTTCAGGTACTGCAGCGTATCCAGCACGGGACCCAGCTCCGCGCCGCAGATCTTCTTGTAGAACCGCTCGGTGAATCCTTTGAGATCGACGTTGGCAGCGTCCATGTGTTTATAAAACTCGGCACGCGGTGTCGGTGACATATAGCCGGCGGTCACGGCGACACTCTTAACGCCGACTTCACGACAGGCATCCGCCACGTCGATGGCGTACTCCATGAAGATCACGGGATCGTTGTAGGTATACGCAACGCTCGCGCAACCTAGTCTGGAAGCCGCCGCAGCCAGCATTTCCGGCGTCGCCTGATCCTGGAGCGTGTCCATTTCACGCGACTTGCTCATGTCCCAGTTCTGACAGAACTTGCACGCGAGATTGCATCCTGCGGTGCCGAACGACAGCACCGAGGTTCCTGGGAGAAAATGATTCAGCGGTTTCTTTTCGATGGGATCGACACAGAAGCCGCTGGAACGTCCATAGGTATAGAGTTTGACTTCGCCGCCTTCGACACCGCGCACGAAACACAGACCGCGCTGTCCTTCATGCATGCGGCATTCGCGCGGGCAAACGTCGCATTGAACGCGACCGTCCGAGAGAGTGTGCCAGTGCTGCGTGGGGTGAACTTTCATCGCTCGCTAGGGGTATAGGAAGATGATGCGCTCGGATGTTTCCACCAAGATCCGCCCGCCCGCGGTGGCGGGGCTGTTCTACCCGGACGAGCCCGCCCAGTTGCGCGATGCCGTCTCGGACTATTTAGCACAGGCACCTGTGAATACTGGCGCGTCCCCGAAGGCGCTGATCGTGCCGCATGCCGGATATATCTATTCAGGTGGAATCGCCGCCGCGGCGTACTCACTCGTCGCACAACGCCGCAGCCAAATCCGACGCGTCGTACTCATTGGCCCGAGTCATCGCGTCTACTTAAAAGGCATGGCGGTGCCGGTCGCGGAAGCATTCCAGACGCCGCTAGGTGTAGTACCGATCGATAACGAACTCAAGGCCCGCGCACTCAGTGTTGCGCAAGTCGTCGCTGCGGACGAACCGCATGCCAACGAGCACTGCCTGGAAGTTCAACTGCCATTCCTGCAGATGGTATTGGACGATTTCAGTTTATTGCCGGTCGCACTGGGCTCTGCGGCGCCATCGGCAGTCGCCGATTTGCTGGCCGCGGTTTGGGGCGGAGCAGAAACTCTCGTGCTGGTGAGCTCGGATCTGAGCCACTACCTCACCTATGACGCGGCTTGCCAGGTGGATTCGCAAACCATCGCGGCCATCTTGCGCTATGACACTCATCTCACCGGCGAGCAGGCGTGCGGTTGCATTGGCATCAACGGGCTCTCGCACCTGGCGCGGCAACGTGGGCTGAGCATTGCCGAGGTCGCTCACTGCAACTCTGGCGACACGGCCGGCGATCGTTATCGCGTCGTGGGATATGGTGCGTTTCAGTTGCATGAGCCGGCGATACGCCCATGAGCAATCTGATTGCGACACAGCGCGCCGAGCTACACGAGTTGGCACGCGCATCGATCGAGCTGGCGCTTCGGCAAGGTCAGCTCGTACCGTTCACGGGCGAGCCGCACGATCCGCAACTCAATCGCCCCTCTGCTTCGTTCGTGACCTTGCATGTCGGCGAGGATTTGCGCGGCTGCTGCGGGACCATAGAGCCGTTGCGTCCGTTGATTTTGGATGTTTGGAACAACGCGTGGGCGTCGGCCTTCGCGGACCCGAGATTTCCGCCACTCACCAACGATGAGTGGCCCGCAACCAACTTACAGATCTCGGTGCTGAGCGAACCCGAGCGCCTGGACGTGAGCAGCGAAGCGGAGTTGTTACAAGTCCTACGGCCAGGCCGCGATGGACTGATCCTTCAATACGGCAGCCGCCGTTCGACGTTCCTGCCCGCCGTCTGGGAGCAGCTGCCCGACCCGGCTCGCTTCGTCCGGCATCTGAAAACGAAAGCCGGCTGGCCGGTCGACTTCTGGCCGGCGGACATGGAAGCCTGGCGTTACACGACCGAGAGCTTCTGATCTCGATACGCCAGCGCCAGCGCGGTGTCGATCGCCGGGCCGATCATCTCCGGCCGTCGCGTCAACTCGTGTTTCAAGGCGTAGGTCGAGCGCATCGCCATGAACAGCTTCAGCAGACGAAGCATGTTCGTTTCGTCGCTCGGCATCGCGCGGGAATCGCCGAGCCCACGTCGATAACCCTTGAGAAACGCTTGTGTCGTGAGCAGCAGCCAATGCGCAAGCTCGGGCTCTAAACGATCGCGCAGTTCGGGCCGACCGGCGACAGCATGCTCCAACGCGGCACTACGCGCGTAATGGAACGAGACCAACACACTCGCCACATCGTGCAACGGCGAATCCTTCTGGCGCCGCTCCGCCAATGGCAACAACGTGTCGCCTTCGAAGCCAGTCAGCATGAAGTCGTCGGCAACCACCATCACTTTCGCTAAATGCAGATTGCCGTGGAGACGCGTGCGTAAACCGTCGATAGGCTCGGCCGTCAGCTCGCGAATCAGAGTGAACAATCGTTCGCGTGCCGCGACGAGCGACTCCGCCTTCGCACGCAGCGCTTCCGGTAACGACGGCAGCCGCTGCTGCAGGGTTTTCAGCGTCGCGTCGACATCGAATTGCACGGCGCTGTACCAACGCGACAGGTCCTGAGGCCGGATCGGCTCGGGCGCGAAAATCACGTCGTTCGAGCTCGCCAGCAGCGCATGCATCTCGCCGATGCGGCGGCCGAGGGTTTGCATTTGCGTCGTGAACAACTCATGCGGGTACTCGTGCGCAGGCGAGTCCTGCGACGAAATCGTCGCCAGATAGCGTTCGAGATGATTGAGCGTGTACGTCCACACGTCGCCTTGATTGCGCACGTAGGGGAACAACGACGCGAGTAGCGTCTGATCGTCGCCGTCCCAAACCAGGTGACCGATGATCGGTGCCGCCGCTTTGAAACCGGCATCGCCGAGGTACTTGGCCATTTCCAAGTCGGGGTTCGGACCCGGCTCGGCACTGCGATAGCCTTTCAGGAACAGAATCTCGTCGATCACGACATTGGTGTTGGTCGGCTGGGAACCGACATGACGCACGCTTTGCAGATCCGGCGCCGGCAGCGGCGGAATCGGCGCCAACGCTTCGAAGCGCAACGCGCCGCCGGCAAATGGCACGAACGCACGATGCGACATGCACGAGATCAATCCCAGACAAAAGATCGGATCGGCGAATGCGTCGATGAGCACGCCGGCTCGCGCGTGTTCGCGAACTTTCGCAACGGTCCACTCGGCGGTCTTGAGCACGCTATCCACGCCGTCTTCCCAACCTACCGTCAGCGGTAGGAAGTAACGGCCTTTGGTGCCGCCGCCGTCGACATCGACCAGGCTCAACAGATACGAACGCTGCTCGTAACGCCACAACGAGCGCGGCCCGAGCCTCGCCGAATCGATCTCGCCTCTCGGTCGCAAGAACCAACCGCGCGCGCCGATGAATTCCGGCAACACTTCGGTTTCGAGCTGTTGCAACGTGCGACGCGTGACGGCTCCGTTCATCGGTTTGCTCGTGTCCGGAAGGAACGTTGCCAACCCTTCGGACAGCACCAGCACCGGCAGCTCAGTCGCGGGCAGTCGTTCGACGTGCCAGGACGGCGGCTGTGCCGAGTCGCTCAGCAACAGCCAGAAGAAGCCGTGCCCGGGCAGCGTCAGGAAATACGGCAGATCGCCGATGGGCGGAAAGCTGTTGCGGCCGAGCATTTCCACCGGCACGCGCCCCTTGTACTTCGACAGATCCAACTCCACCGCCTGCGCGGTCTGCGACAGGTTGGCGACACACAGGATCATTTCGTTACCACAGCCGCGCACGTACGCGATGATTTTGCGATTCTGCGGGCGAACGAATTCCAGGGAGCCGCGACCGAAACATTGGAACTGCCGCCGCACGGACAGCATGCGTCGCGTCCAATTCAACAGCGACGACGGATCGCGGCTCTGCGCCTCCACGTTCACCGATTGATAGCCGTAGATCGGGTCCATGATGACCGGCAAATACAGGCGCTGCGGATCGGTGCGCGAGAAGCCGGCGTTGCGATCGATGCTCCATTGCATCGGCGTGCGCACGCCGTTGCGGTCGCCGATATAAATGTTGTCGCCCATGCCGATCTCGTCGCCGTAGTAGATGATCGGCGAGCCCGGCATCGACAGCAGCAGGCTGTTCATCAGCTTGATCGTGTCCACATCGTTGTGAAGCAACGGTGCCAGCCGGCGACGAATGCCAACGTTGACGCGCATGCGGGGTTCGGCGGCGTACATCTTGTACATGTAGTCGCGCTCGCGATCGGTGACCATCTCCAGTGTCAGCTCGTCGTGGTTGCGCAGGAAGATCGCCCACTGGCAGTTTTCGGGAATGTCGGGCGTCTGGCGAATGATCTCGGCAATCGGAAACCGATCCTCCAGCGCCACCGACATGAAGATGCGCGGCATGAGCGGGAAGTTGTACGCGACGTGACATTCGTCGCCGTCGCCGAAATATTCGCGCACGTCCTCGGGCCACTGGTTCGCCTCGGCCAGGAACATTCGGCCGGTGTAGCTCTCGTCCATGGCTCGACGCATGCGCTTGAGCACCGCGTGAGTCTCGGGCAGGTTCTCGTTGTTCGTGCCTTCGCGCACGCACAGATAAGGAATCGCGTCCAGGCGCATGCCGTCGACGCCCATGTCCATCCAGAAGCGCATCACCTCGATCACCGCCTCGACCACTTCGGGATTGTTGTGGTTCAGATCGGGCTGATGCGAAAAGAAACGATGCCAGTAGTACTGGCGCGCGACCGGATCCCAGGCCCAGTTGGAACTCTCGGTATCGGTGAAGATGATGCGCGTGCCGGCGAACTTCTTGTCGTCGTCGCTCCATACGTAGAACTCGCGCTCGCGAGTGCCGGGCAGCGCCAGGCGCGCCGCTTGAAACCAAGGGTGCTGATCGGAGGTGTGGTTGATGACCAGCTCGGTGATCACCTTCAAGCCGCGGCGATGCGCTTCCTGGATGAACTGCCGGAAGTCTTCCAGCGTGCCGTAGTCGGGATGCACGTTGGTGTAATCGGAAATGTCGTAACCGTCGTCGCGCAGCGGCGACGGATAGAACGGCAGCAACCAGATGGTGTTGACGCCCAGCTCCTGGATGTAATCGAGCTTTTGCGCCAGGCCGGCGAAGTCGCCGATGCCGTCGCCGTTGGCGTCATGGAACGCCTTGACGTGCATCTGGTAGATGATGGCGTCTTTGTACCAAAGCGGGTCGTCGCTCATGTTTGTCGCCGGTTTCTTGGGTGCGTTTTAAGACGGATGGCGGTCGATCGGGTGAAACGCTCCGAACGGGATGTCAGGTTCCGTCTGACTCGCGCGGCCTCCGATTCCCCAGGCCCGGGTGAAGCCAGTCACAAATGCCCCAGGCTGGTGCCGGCCCGACTCAAGATCGTCAGGCCAGCGCCGATGCCCACGATGGGCGCCCCCTCAAGTCCGGGGAGCGGCGTCTGCTCCATCAAGCAGGCGCACGCACGCCGCACCGAGTCCGGATTCGAGATTGATATGCCGAATACGTTAGAACGCATGCTCGCGCCCGGGATTCGCCTCATGCAGGTGGTCCGGCTGCCGCTCAAGTTCGCCATCATCAGCACTGCCTTCCTGGTGCCGCTGTGCGTCGCGGTTTATGGCGTCGTCAGCTACGCGATGAGCAATATCGAATTTGCGCAGGAGGAGCAATCCGGCTCTGCCTACGTCCAACCGTTGAATCAACTCATGGCGGCGATTGTCGAACGGCGCGCGGGCGCCGATGCCGCCGCCAATGGCGAGCGCGCGCTTGAGGCGACGCGTGCCCTCAATGAATCTCAGGCCAATGCGCTGGCCATCGAGCAGGAGCTGCGTGCACTGAAGCAGAGTTGGAGCGGCAACAACGTCGACGACGTCGTGGCCCAGGCGTTGGCCCTGTATGGTTTGATCAGCGACAACTCCAAGCTGACGCTCGATCCGGACCTGGATTCCTATTACGCCATGGCCATCGTCATGGACTATGCGCCCAAGCTGTCTGAGACCGCGGCGCGCCTGGATGCGATGGCACTGAAGATCAAGAGCGCGGGGGCGGTGTCGAGCGAAGACGACGTTGCGATTCAATTCATCGTGGCCCGCGCTTCGACGTATCGAGATTCGTTAGCGCTGGCAGTGAAGCGGGCTACCGACGCGAATCCATCGCTCACCAGCAAATTGAATATCGGCGGCTTCCAGCAGGCTTATGCGGAGTTCGCGACTCGTGCCGAGGCGCTGCGCAAAGGCGACTTGGCGGTTGCGACCACCGGCGTCGGTAGCGCATTGAGTAAAGAAACATTGGCCGTGTCGTCCGCAGCCGGCGCAGTGCTCCACAATCTGCTCCAGGTCCGCATCGAAGGTTTCGAGGCTCGACGCAATTCGTTGCTTACGATCACACTCATCGGACTGTCGCTCGCGGTGTACCTCATCTCGACGTTCTATTTGTCCAACCTGCGCGGGTTCCAAGCGCTGATGACTCGCATGCGCAAGCTGGCGCAAGGCGATCTCACCACCAACTTCCCCGCGCGCGGCACGGACGAGATCGGGCTGCTGATCGATTCGTTCAATGTCAGCCGGTCGCAGCTGCAATCGTTGGTGCAGCGGATTCGCGAAGTCACGGGTGAGATCGACAGCGCCGGGCATCAGATTGCGACGTCAAATGACGAGCTTGCTCAGCGTGAGTCGTCGCAGTCGGCGGCTGTGCGCGTCACCGCCGAGCGCGCTCAGCATGTTCAGAGCAATGTGCAGCGGAATTTGGATAACGCATTGAATGGCGAGCGTGTATCTGACGATGCGCGCGGTGTCGCGGCTCGCGGCAACCAAGCGGTGACTCAGGTCGTGCAGACGATGCAGACGATCACCAGCTCGTCGCGGAAGATCGGCGACATCATCGGCGTGATCGACGAGATCGCGTTCCAAACAAACCTGCTCGCGCTGAATGCTGCCGTTGAAGCCGCTCGTGCTGGCGAGCAAGGCCGTGGCTTTGCGGTCGTCGCCAATGAAGTACGCAATCTGGCGCAACGCTCGGCAACGGCGGCCAACGAGATCAAGAAACTCATCGGCGCGTCGCTCGAAGACGTCGAGAAAGGCGCCAAGCTGGTGAACGGCGCCGGCAACACGATGCAGGAGATCTTGAGCTCGGTGCAACGAGTCTCGCACATCATGCAGGAGATCGCCGTCTCCAGCCGCTCGCAAACCGACGACATCTCCGAGCTCAACCAAGCCATCGAACGCATCGACGGCGACACGCAACAGAATGCCGCTCGCGTGGAAGAGACTGCAGCCGTTGCGCAGTCGCTGCGGAGTCAGGTGGCGGCATTGTTGGATGCGGTGGGGTCGTTCACGATCGAGGCCGAGAACCTGCGTGCTCAGCAGTCCACTTTGCGCTCGCCGGTGATCGAGCACGCCTCGTCTGAATCGTCGGAGTGGATGCGGCCGGCGGCGTAAAACCGTCCAAACCCGAACGCGGCCACATACAGGCCAACGCAGATTCCGAACAGCGCGCCGCAGCCGATGCGAATCTTCTTTTCATACGCATCCGGCGGGGGATCGGGTTGCAGGCCGGAATCCCTCATCATGTTCCGTCCCGCGTCGCCCCAGCGATTGTTTGCTTCTCGTCCTCGGTGAGGTGCTCGTTCCAATCGAGCGCGAGATCTGACTCTGTCAGGCCGATGGCTGCGGCGATGTTTGCGGTCGACGTGCCGTCAAGGATCTGCTTCAAGTCCGTCGCGTGCCCTCCTCCGCTCAATACTGAGTACAGCGCGCCGCGTGCAACGGCAAGCGCGTAGGCGACGGCGGCGAACTCGCGGGCCGTGGGATTGTCTGCTGACATCACTTTTGTCCGTTCACCTCAGGCGAGCCCGCGCAAACCATCGAGGTACACGCGCTGCGTAGTCGTCCCAGTCTGTTCCGAACTGCCGTTTGAGCCAGGGTTCTTCGTGCAAGACCACGCGGAAATGAAAGACGGTCGCCACGGCAATGGCATAGGCCAACAGCAGCCAAGAGCGATAGAGCAAGGCCCAGCCTGCCAGGATCGTGAGGACGGCAACATACATTGGATTCCTCACGAACCGATAAAGTCCCACGATAACGAGTCGCTTCGGCGGATCCCACGGCGCCAATGTTCCGCGACCAGAAACATAGAAATCTCGCACGCACCAAAGCAAAGCGAAGAGGCCGACACCCAGCACCGGCGCAGAAAGCGGCAGCAACGCCACATGCGGTGTATATCCGCGCATCAACAGAATAGGCACCAGCCCCGCGACCATCGCCGGGCACGCCAAGAAAGAAGCCAGTGCACGAAGCCACAGCATATTTTCGCCGACTCAATCCTTTGTTGGTCGGATGTTATCTGTTCTGAACCGCGCCTCTGCCCAAAGATGCGCCAGGATGAGAGCGAGCGGAAGACCGAGGATACAGGCCTCCAGATGCTCTCGAAACATCGCTTCCGAACTGTACTCGGGTGCCGGAGGCAGCAGCCTGCTCACAAGCGCTGCAGCGCAGTCAATGGCAATGCAAATACGATCGCTTCCGCAATGAATAGTTTGCGACTTAATTGCATGCCCGTGTCTCTTCACCCCGACGAGCGTTGACTTCGCTCGCGCCACCAGGCGTAGCCGTTGGGCAACCAGTTGGATCGAACTGGAAGTTCTATTCGAGCGCGACTGAACGACACCGCAAACTCATCGAGACCGAAACGGCGAATGTAAGCGCCGACGAGTCGCTGCCGTATCTTGCGCTGCTGCGACTTCGCGGGCGAAGGATACAAACGCCTCTCCCGTACGGCTGCACCACGAATGGCACCGCGAAAACTCTCGCGCTTGATCTTTGCCAAGCGCCAAGGCTTATGGTCACAACGGCCCCGCGCTTGGCCATAGTGACAACAATTTCTCATGAGCGATATATTCACACTGCCTTCATTTTATAGGTTGTTGTCACAAACGCATCCCCAACCAGATCACCGCCTCGGTCGAGGCCGCCACGATCGGCGACAGGATCTTGTACCAGAGCCCGTCTGCATGAACATGCGACGCGGATTGGTCATGGTGTAGTTTTTCGTCTTGGATGATGGCCTCAATCGCCGCGACGGCAGCGGGATCGCTGCCACTCAAGACGGAGATTTGTTGTTCCAAATGTCGAAGCACAACCCGTTCGACAGCTACCGTTGTCGCGGCGATTGCGCGGCGACCGCACAGCCCGGTGAGTATGCCGAGCATGAAACCGCCCCCACCACACAGCCAATAACTTCGGCAACGCCGCCGTCCTCGACGCTGTAACTCGGCCCAGAAGATCGCGCGGTGCCGCCGCTCGTGCAGCCGAAACTCCTTCAACTCATCGACCATGGAGCGAGCAGTGAAGCGAGCCATGATGATCTGGCCGGAATAGATATTGATCGCGCCGTGCTCGCCCGCGTGATTGACTTTGAGAATGCGGCTGGCCAGATCGGGCGAGCCCAACGGCTCAGCTATTGCTTGCATGATTCAAATGCCGCTCCTCGGACGTGCCGCAATCCCTGATCTGTCGATGTTTCATGAGCTGGGCGCTTGAGTTTTAACCGCAGACGGTTAGTTTACATACCCCCATGAGCATCGTTGCCAAGAAGATCGAGGAAATCGTCAAGCTGCGCCTCGCGCCGCTGCTGAAACAGCACGGGTTCACGAAATCGGGCCGGGATTTCCATCGACAGCGGGAGCGCGATTGGCAGGTCGTCAATGTGCAGGCCAGTCAGGGCAATCTCGGCGAAGACGGGAAGTTCACGGTCAATCTCGGGGTGTATGTTTCTGCCGTTGCAGCCTTGGCGGGCACGCCGGCGCTGGAGGGCAAACCGAAGGAGCACAGCTGCACGGTGCGTGAGCGCATTGGCATGCTCATGAGAGAACAGAACGATCACTGGTGGAATGTTTCTCCGTCGATCTCCTCCGAACAGACGGCGAAGGACGTCGCCAGCGCCGTGGAGCAGTTCGGCATTCCGTGGTTGGAGGCTCACCTGCGTCTGGAAACAATCGCGGAGACGCTGAAGCCGCAGCCGTCAGTTATGTCCGCTGCAGCGGCGCTAGCCGCGGGGGATACAAACGAAGCGAAGCGACGAATTCAATTCATGGCGGCGGATCGTCCGATGGCCGCAACGACTGCGATGGCGTGGGCGCGTAAGCACGGCCTGCAGGATTGAGGTCAGACGGCCTTTTGCCAAACCACGAACTTGTTGTCGACGGCACTCCCCATCGCCATCACGACAGCTTCGTTATTGAAGTCAGGTAGCTGTTGAATTCTCTGCAACAGCGCTGCGAATCCTTCGGCGTCGTTGGAAACCGCGCAACCCCTGGAACGATCGGCATTCAAGAACAGCCAGAACACATCGTCCACCCCCGGACCTTCGTCGGTCGTCACGATGCCGATCTCGTGCAGCTCGTCCCAGCGGATGGACTCCCGCTTGCCGCCGGGGAGGAAACGCCGAATCTCCTGATCGTCGAACTCAACGCGCTCTTTCACCTTGCGAGATGCGCGCTCCCGCATCCAAGGCTGCGCTATGAATATCAGCGCACACACGCCGAACAACCAAACGCCAAACTCTTTATGCGGCTCGGCGGACGCGACGCCGCCACCCACGGCCAGCAAGACGCTAACGAATATGAGACCGATATCGAGGCCGGAATAGCGCATCGGCTGATGATAGGGCTTCTGCGGACAGGCGCGACGGGCTTCATCTTTTCCCTGACTTCAGGCCGCAGAACCGGCCCGTTCCTGCCAGAATCGCCTGCATCCACCCGCCCCGGCGGGTACGAATACCAGACCAAATAAAGGCACGCGCGGCCCGACCGCGAGGCGATTTCGATGAATACACGAGCCCTGCTGCAGATCTTGTTTGCAGCCATTTTGCTGTCGCTGGCGGCCTACACCGCCTGGGCCAGCACGCAGCAGCCTGTCTGGCTATGGCAGGGCTGGGCGAACGAGCCGGACCGGTGGTGGACCATCGCGACGCTGATCGACGCCTACTACGGCTTCATCACCTTTTTCGTGTGGGTGTGCTTCAAGGAGCGGGGCTGGCTGGCGCGCGTGCTGTGGTTCATAGCGATCATGACGTTGGGCAACATGGCGATGGCGAGCTACGTGCTGTGGCAACTGCATAAGCTGCCGCCCGGCGCCCCTGCCAGCGACATCCTGCTGTCGCGCGGAGCGCCAGCACGATGAGTGCTTGGATGCTGGCCGGCCTCGGCACCTTGCTGGTGTTCCTGGTCATGACGGCGTTGTGGCTGCTCGGCATCCGCAACAGGAATTTCAGTTACGTCGACGTCGGCTGGTCGGCGAACTTCGCATTGCTGGCGATCGTCTACGCGACGCTCGCGCCAGGCTGGCAGACGCGCAAATGGGTGATCGCGGCGATGTTCTCGCTGTGGTCGCTGCGACTCGCGGGCCACCTCGCGAAACGGATCATCGGCGAGCCCGAAGAGGGGCGTTACATCGAGCTGCGCAGGAAATGGGCGAACAACCTGTACCCCATGTTCTTCGGCTTCTTTCAGCTGCAGGCGGCGCTGAACGTGATCCTGGCGCTGCCGATGCTGATCGCGGTCCTCAACCCGGAACCGCAGTTGCACGTGCTCGAAGTAGTCGGTGTCGCGATCTGGCTCACGGGCCTGATCGGCGAGAGCATCTCCGACGGCCAGCTGGCCGCATTCAAACGGAATGCATCCAACAAGGGCAAAGTCTGCGATGTAGGGTTGTGGCGCTACTCGCGCCACCCGAATTACTTTTTCGAATGGACGATCTGGATCGGTTACGCCGTGTTCGCGCTTGCTTCGCCCTGGGGCTGGCTGGCGCTGGCGATGCCGGCGCTGATGCTGCACTTCCTGATCAACGTGACGGGAGTGAAGGCCACCGAGGAGCAGGCGCTGCGCTCCAAGGGCGAGCTCTACCGGGAGTACCAGCGGCGCACGAGTATGTTTGTACCTTTACCTCCGAGATAAAGTCATGACCACAGTCGCAATCACGCCGCGCCCCGCGGATCCGCCGGTTTCTCTGCCGTTCCGTTTGCTCGCCCGCGATCTGTTGCCGGATTGGGTCGTGCGCATCGGTATCCGCCGCCTGCTCGCCGAACGCCTGCGCGAAGAACGTCGCACCAGCGAGGAAGCGCAGCAGCGTCACTTGATGCGTTTCCTGGCGCAGCTCAAGGCCAGCCCGATCGCCATCAACACCAAGGAAGCGAACGAGCAGCACTACGAGCTGCCGTGCGAATTCTTCGAAATGGTCATGGGCAAGCACCTGAAATATTCCTCGTGCTACTTCCAGCCGGGCGTCACGTCGCTGGACGATGCCGAGGCGGAAATGCTGGCGCTGACCTGCCGTCGCGCTCGCATCGCGGACGGCGACGAAATCCTGGAGCTCGGCTGCGGCTGGGGCTCGCTGACGCTGTGGATGGCGGAGCGCTATCCGAACGCGCGCATCACGGCCGTTTCCAATTCGCGCACGCAGAAGCAATTCATCGAAGCGCGCGCGGCCAGCCGTAACTTGCGCAATATCCAGATCGTCACTTGCGATATGAACGACCTGGCGCTCGAACCCGGTAAATTCGATCGCGTGGTCTCGGTGGAAATGTTCGAGCACATGCGCAACTACGAGCAGCTGCTGGCGCGCGTCGCCTCTTGGATGAAGCCGGGTGCGACGTTGTTCGTGCACATCTTCACCCATCGCGATTACGCCTATCCGTTCGACGTGCGTAACGAAAGCGACTGGATGGCGCGTTACTTCTTCACCGGCGGCATCATGCCGAGCGATCACCTGCTCCATTACTTCCAGCGCGACCTGAAGCTGGCGGATCACTGGCGCGTCGACGGCACTCACTACAGCAAGACCTCCGAGTGCTGGCTGCAAAACATGGACGCCAATCGTGCCAAAGTCGATCCGATCCTGGCCGCGACCTACGGCAAGGAGAACGTGGACCGCTGGCGGGTGTATTGGCGCGTGTTCTTCATGGCCTGCGCCGAGCTGTGGGGCTACCGCGAAGGCCGCGAGTGGTTCGTGTCGCACTACCTGTTCAACAAGTGAGAGGCGAGGCTCGGGGAATTAACCGTCTTGTGCCCGCCACGACCGCGTCGTAGCCTGCATATGTTGTGAGCAGCGTGTGGCGTCCGCAGGAAGACGTCACACGCCAAGACGTACTGGCGAAAGCATTCCTGGGTGATCAGTCATGCAGTCATCCAATCTTGTCGTTCCCGGCCTCGCGCTAAGCCTGCTCGTGGGGTTGGCGACTTCATTCCACGCCGCGGCGGCTCCTCCTCCGCCGCGGCCAGTGGCCCAGCAGGAATTCTGGGCGGACTATGACAAAAAGGATTGGAGCGCGGCCATCGACGAAGCCAAGCGGCTCGTCGACCAGGCGCGCATCAATGCCAAGCAAGACCCGCTTGCACTGTCCACTGCGCTCACGTTGCTAGGCAACGCCCAGCTCAGCGGCGGCGACAAGATCAGCGCCGAGGCGTCGTATCGAGAAGCCCTGCAGCTGGTCGACGCGCAGGGGAGCGCAGCCAGCTCCGCGCTCGTCGATCCATTACGCGGCCTGGGGTATTCGCTGGCGATGTTGGATCGTCATCAAGAAGCCATTCCATACCTGGAACGCGCGCTGATCATCGGTCGGCGCAGCTACGGGCTGTTCGATCCGAGCCAGCAGGGGATGTTGCGTCAACTGGCCTCCAGCTTGACCCGCGTCGGCAAGATCGAGGAAGCGGAACGGCAGATCCTGTATTTGCAGCGGATCGGCGAACAGGCGTACGGCAAGCGCGATCCACGCATGGCACCAGTGTTGTGCATGATCGGCAACTGGTATGTGGACACGGGCAACTTCCAACTGGGCCGCGATCGTTTTCGCGAGGCCATGGCGCTGGTGGAGCGCAAGCTGGGTAAGAACGACCCAGCGTTGGTCGAGCCGCTGCGCTCGCTCGGACGCAGCTACGTGCAGGAAATCTTTTTCATGACGCAGGGCTTCACGCCGCTGCAAGATCGGGCGCCGCTCGAATTCCAGGGCGTGGAACCGAAGGCCATCAATCCCAAATACATCAGCACCGACGGCGAGAAAGCTTTGGAACGTGCGCTGGCGCTGCTCGACGCTCGCCCGGATACGACGCCGCTGCTGCTGACGGAAACGTTGATTCAACTCGGCGATTGGTACCAGCTCAAACATCAGCCCGATCGTGCGCTGATTTATTACCGTCGCGCAGCTACCGTGGTTGCAAGCATGAGCGAGCCGGCGCCCGAAGCCTCGGCGGCGCTGAGCTTCCCGGTGCGGATCTACTATCCGCTACCGCCGCTGGCGATGCGCAATCGGCAGCTGACGCCAGAACAGACCGACGAGAAATATGTATCGGTCGAATTCACGGTCACCGATACAGGCGACGTGCAGGATGCGAAAGTGACCGAGCAAAACGGCACGACGCGTCAGGCATCAGAAGCGCTGGAAGCGATTCGGGCCTCGCGCTTCCGGCCGAAGTTCGTCAACGGCGAGCCGGTCGACACCCAAGGCGTCGTGAACCGCGAAGTGTTCAAGATGCGCAAACAACAGCCGGGCGAAGACAAACAATCCTGACGCTGACCGCTCCCCAAAATAAAAAGCCCCGCTTCGGCGGGGTTTTTTATTTGAAGGTCAGGAAACGGGCGGTGCCAGCGCCAAGGCCTCAGGCTCGATGGGCCCTGGCGGCTTCTTCTCTTCAGGCTCAACCGCAGCTTCGTCCTTCTGGTCCTTCTCTTCCTCGGGCGGCGGTGCGCTGCTACCCGCTCCATCTTTTGGAGCTGCGGGCGGCGTGACTGGTGACGCCGCCGGTGCCGGTGCTGTCGCAGCTGGCGGCGGTGCCGTCGTCTCGCCGGTTGCAGCCGGTGCTGGTGTGGTGGCAGCGGGCGCAGGCGGTGGCGAATCAGCCGTCTCCGCACCGGGCAACAAGCCGCGCATCACGGCCTGCTCACGAAATTCCACTGCGAGCTTGGCGCCGGCATCGCGCATCGCCAACGCCGTCGCTGCGTGCAGCGGCGCTTCGCTCGACAAGCCTTGCGACGGCGACGTGCCGTAACCGGTGAAGCCCCACGAATCGGCGAGCTTGCCGTCGGGCATATAAACATTCACGCGATACTTGATGCTCACCGCATAGAACGGCGAGCCGGCATCGCGCGGTGTAACGAATGCGTACTCTTCGATGCTGGGTTCGAGAATCGCCTGGACGCCGCCGGGCACCGTTGTTCCTGCATTGACGCTGTCGACCGTCACCACGCGTTCGAACATCGCCCCCATCAGGCGAGTGATGCCGTCGGTCTGCGCCTGGCCCAGTTCGATCTGCCACTTGGTGCTCCAGCGCTCTTCCTTGTGCACGTAGCTGGAGAACTCGGTGGGAATGAACAGTGCGACGCCGATGGGCACTTTCATCACCAGCGGCGGCGGAATGTTTGTATTCGCCACCAGCCTGACCGGCCCGCATCCCGCCAGCATCACCATCGCGGCGCTCAAACCCGCGGCGGTGATGCCGAGCAGCTTGCGCCTGATTTGTAAGCCTTGGTTCACGATGACCCCTGCACCTGCGCGATCGCGACGGTTGACGGTTGCGACTGTTCGGCTTCGCCGATACGGAAGGCCGGACGATTGCCGCGATCCGGATTGTCCAGGCCAACGAACGTGCCGCCGTTGCGCTGGCAGAGGATACGCATCAACGTCGCAAAGCGAATGCTGGTGTATTGAGGCGCATCGGGCCGCACCGGGAAGCCGATTGCATGAATGCGCACGCGCCGCTCGCCGGTCGAGTCCTCGCGATTGATCAGGTCCACGCCTTTCACGACCGAGTCGATCGACGAGCCGGTGAATTCGTCACCGAGCACATACAAGCTGATCTTCTTGTCCTTGGCATAGTAGGTGCGGATTGCTTCCACGATGCCTTCGATCGGGCTGGAATTCGAGAACACGTTGAAGGTGCGTAGCCGATCGATCACCGTACGCCGCTGGGTGGGCGAGTCGGGGATCCACTTGCCGCGATAGCCCGTGAACATGTACGTGCCTTCGTCGCTCATCACCTGGAAACCCTTCAACTGCGGATACACATTGAGGGTCTCCTCCACCTTCTGGATCATCATCGGCCACACGTAATTGAACATGGAGCCGGAGGTGTCGATGATGAAGATGATGTATTCGCTGTCGACCGGGATGCCGCCGATGGTATCGTCCTTCTTGCGCCGGAAGCCCTGGCCGAGCAGACGTTTCATTTCCTCGGTGAGATTCTGCTGCGCGGAGGCGAGGCGGCCTTCGAGCTGATTGGCGACGTCGGCTTCCTGCTTCGAGGCGTTGTATTTGCCCTTGATGTCGCTCAAGTCGCCCTGCAAGCGCGCGATGCGCTGCTTGTTCTCGGACAACTGTTCCTGCTTCGACATCAGGTCGCGATTCAAGATATCGCTCTGACCTTCGATCTCGATGAGCTGATCCTGCAGCTCCAGCAGTTCCTGTTTCAGATCTTCCTCGGATTGCTCGATGCTTGGCGTGCGGATGTTACTCAACACCAGCAGCAACACGACCGAACCCAGGCCGCAGGTGATGCAATCCAGGAACGAGATGCTGAAGATCTCGGTTTCGCGGCGGGCGCGCTTACCCATGATTCGCTCCGTGAGCGCGTTGTATGTTCATGGTCATGGCCAATCCTTCGACGGCATCATGAACGAGCCGCCGGTTTCGCGCGACGCAGCCCAGAATGCGCTCGGCGCCATCGGATCTCCCTCCATCGGCATCAGGATCGCGTTGAACGGCACAGCACGCGGATACTTGGCGAAGGCGCGCTCGAACAATTTCAAGCGAGCGTCGCCGTCGATGGTCTTGCGAATCAGCGGCGCACCCGCGCCCTGCGTCGGCAAACCGTCCGTCACCATGATGACGTTGTCCGGTTTCGGGTTGAGCTCGTTCAATGCCGTAATGGCATTTTCCAGACTGGTGCCGTCGGCGGGCACGGTCTTGTGCAGCTTGTCCAGCGCGTCGCTCATGGCGTTCGGGTCGTTCGCCTTGAGCCATTTGCCGTCTGTACCCTGGGCGAGCGCCCAGGTTTTGGTGTTGAACGCATAGATCTGGAACTGACTTTCCAGCGGCATCTGCGCGGCCAGCCAGTCCACCGTCGACAACGTGCGTTGCCACTTCTGCGACAGCAGCTTTTTGCCTTCGGACATGTTGCGCATTCGCAGGATGTTGACGACGGTCTCGTCCAGCATGCTGGCCGACACGTCCACCATCAGCAAGATTCGCTCGCCGCCGACACGCAAGCCGGTCAAATATTGACGATCGCCCGTGCCGACGAAGCCACGCACGCGCGTACCGGTCGCGCTCGCATCTTTGCTCGCCCCTTCCAGGCGACGCGTGCCTTCTTCCAGCGACTTCAGGTCCGCCTTGAGCCGCTCGATCGCTTCACGACGCGACAATGTTTCTTTGTCGGAGTCCGCGAGCTCGACTTTCAGCCTCTCGGTTTCCTCCAGCACTCGCGTGCCCATGCCTTCGGTGCGAACCTGATCCTTCTCGGTCTGGATCATTGCGTTACGCAGCTGAACCAGGCGCTGATAGCCCTCCAGCACCTGTTCTTCGAGCTTGGACACTTCGGCGCGATTGCTCTGCGTTTCGGTCTGGCGGCGCAGGCCGCCTTGCGCATTGATCAACGTATAGACGAGCACGACCGACCCGAATGCACAGGTGATGCAATCCAGGAACGACATGCTGAAGACTTCAGTCTTGCGGCGCGCCATCGTCGTTCACCAATTGAATCAGTTCGAGCGTGACCCCCGGCGCGCCCAAACGCAGGCGATCGCCGACCGTCAATGCCGTGCGTCCGACGACTTTCTCGTCGTTGACGAACGAGCCATACGTACTGTGATCTTCGACGATGACCGCACCGTGACGTCGCGACAGCGTGCAATGTGCTCGCGAGATGCCCGGCAATGCGCTCGGCAAGTTGAGCGCACGGCGACGACCGTCGACCGCCCAACCGATCGTCAGCGGCTGTTCGGTAATGCTCCAGGCGCGGCCTTGAAACAAAACGTGAGTAGGACGCAGCTGTGGCGGCGTCGCTTCCGGATCGACCGCTCGTGTTTCAGCAGTCTGCGCGCGAGGTACCGGAAGTTGATACACGAGCGCGAGCGAATCGGCGGGACGACGAATCGCAGAGTCGTACTGCAAGGCGCCCAGCGCCGCTGCTGCCGGCGGCAGCACTTGCAACTCGCAATCACGCAATGTTTGGAAACGTTCCAGCAATCCCGGCAGCGACGCGACTCTCTGCGAGACTCGCAGATCGATCGGCATGCCGGCGACACGCGCGCTCTGCACGAGACGCAACAACTCGACGTAGTGAGCTTCGGCGGCGGCGATCAGTTGCGCGCGTTCGATTTCGAGCTGCAATTCTCGATCGCCGAATTGAAACGACAGCGTGACGTGCGCGGACTGTTGCAACTCCGCGAGCCAGGCCGGCAACTGATCGTACAGACGCTGCTCGGTGGCGGAGTCGTGCAAAGGATCGAAGCGCGTCTTGCGCACAAAATTCTCAGCGATGAACTGCACCAGCGTTTGTTGAATGCCGAGCAGGCCGTGGCGTAGAGCAATTTCATAGCGGCTGCGCTTCAAGCCCGGATGCTCGCCGCCCGAATATTCGAGCACCGTCAGCAACGCCTGGTGCAGCTCCAGGTCGAGATGCAGCACTCGCGCCGGTGCAGGTTGCAGGCTGCAAGCAGCAAGTGCGGCGTCGACCAGTCCCGCGACCGGCACGCCGGTCTCGTTGATCACGCCCAGTAGCAACCCCAGTTGCTCGCGGCTGTAACCAGCAGGCACGGTCAGCAGCACCGCTTCGTTTTCCTGCTTGTAACGACCCAGGAGTTTTTCGGCTTGCGAGAAAGCGATATCGGCCGTGGTGGCGGCGACACGCGATGGACGAGTCAGCGGTTGAGTGCTCAAGCCACGCCAGAAATTCGTATGCGCGAGCAGCGGCTTCACCCGCACTCGTTGCAAGGCGTCCATGCCGGTCAGGGTCGCTTGATCTTCCAGGATTGCCACGCCGGGCGCGTCGGCAATCACATCCGCGGCGTCGCCGTGCCGGCGCGCGACTACCAAAGCGGCATCGATGAGTTCGAGAGCTAGCACTACCTCACCTGCATGTGACGAATCAGGTGCTGATCGATCCAGTGATCGGTGTCGTGCACGAACTGCTCTTGCGACTGCTGCAGCTGGTGCAGGAAGAACATCAGGATCAGGGTGAGCAGCAGCGCGACGAACGTCGCGTTGAACGCGATACCCAGCCCCGAGGTCACGCCGCTGATGTCGCCGGTCACGGCTTTATGAGCTTGCAACAGCGCGTCACCGATGTGACGCACGGTGCCGATGAAGCCGATGGCCGGAATCGCCCACGCGATATAACGAATCATCGCCAGGCCCGAGTCGAGCCGGTCCGCTTCCGAATCGCACACCGACTTGGAGGTTTCCGCCGAGTCGCGAATGCTGCGCGTCGCGGAGAATCGATCGAGCGTGCGTTGTAACGCTCGCACTACGAGCGCAGGTTTGTCCTTGGCGGGCAGCGACTCCAGCTGGCGCGCATAGTCCTTGGCATCCTCGGGCAAGACTTTGATGCCTTCGGGCACGCGGATCAGCTCGCGTTCGAGCAGCTGGCGCTCGCGACGAACCAGGATCGCTTTGTAGATGAGGATGAGCAGCGCCCAGACGAAGTGAATGATCTCGATTTCCTGCTCGGGCGCGTTGATGGTCAGCAACAGCGAGCGCTTCGGCACGTATTCCGAATCCGCCTTGAGGCGCGCCTGCTCGGCTGCGACCAGCTCATCGCCCACGGGCACGACCCACGACACGTACAGGCCGTGCACGACCATGATCGTGGCGATGAGCATCACCAGGGTCACGAAGAACTCGCTCTGGGGCTGGACCGAGCGGGAGGAGTGAGGAGCCGGTGCGGCTGCGATTGCCATGATGGGTTCCTGTCGTGGGCTCAAATATCAATGGGGAACGACACGTCGAAGTCCGCGCGAACCTGCTCGGAAGGCACGAAGCGCTGTGGCGACGCCTTGTCGGCGGCGGTCGGGGCGGGCTTGGGTTTGCCGGCGGCGGCCTTGTCCTGCGCGTCGTCGTCCTCTTTAACTTTGGAGTCTTCGTCGCCCTTCGGCGTGGCGGATTCGGCAGCAACCGGCTTCGCCGGCGCCGCCGCGGGTGGTGTTGCCGGCTTGGCCGGCGTGGGTTCCGCGGCCCACAGCGTGCCCATCGCGCAACACGCAGCCAACAAACCTATCAACGGCAGCGTTTTCATCTGTTGCCCCTCGTCTACTCGGCGTAACGGGCGATACGGAAGCCAACGTCATTGCGTTGACTGTCCCCGAAATCCCGCGCCGACAAGCGCAGGTCGGTCACACCCGATTGTTTCCAGCTGGCGCCGCGGATCACGTGCTGCTTACCGTCGGCGGGTCCCATCGGGTCGACCGCGACCGAGCTGCTGTCGGCGCTCACAGTGTAGTAGTCGTGCACCCATTCGGCGACGTTGCCGCCGACGTCGTACAGACCGAGCGGATTCGGCGGGAATTTGCCCGCGGGCGCAGCCGCCGCGAAGCCATCGTCGTACTCAGGAATGACATCCTGAATGATCAAACGTGCGGTGACATCGGCGTAATTTCCCGACCTCGCGGCGACCGGTAAGGAGTCGCCCCACGGATAGCGCCGGAACCTGCCGCCGCCTTCGTAGCGCGCGACCCATTCCCATTCGGCGTCGGTCGGTAACCGATATCCCGTCGTCATCGGCTGCACCGGCACCACTTTGCCGCCCTTGTTCTCGTAAGCAGGCGGCAGCCCGTCCTGCTGCGACAACCAATTACAGAACAATGCCGCTTCGGCCCAGGTGATGCCGACCACTGGCTGATTGTCGAGATCCAGCGTGTGCTGGCCGACGATGCCGGAGCGGTGCTCGGTCTTGAACTTGCGGAATTGACCGTTCGTGACTTCGTTCACGCTTATATAGAACGGCCGTTTGAACTGCACATTACGTTGCGCTTCGTTGGCGCGGCGGCCGGGTTCGCGACGCGGGCTGCCCATGGTGTATGTACCCACCGGCATCAGCTTGAGCTGCTGATCGGTGCCTTTGGCGCGAACATTCGCGGGCGTCGCCGCCATCTTCGTCTGCTCCGGCGTGAGCAACGACGTCTCGATCCTCTGCGGCACGCCCGGACGCGGCGTGATGCTCGCTTTGTAGCTGACGAAGCCCGCTTTACGAATCTCGATCTCGTGCGTGGTCGAGACCAGCCGCAACTTTTGATTCGCGGCGCCGGCCGGTTGACCGTCGACGAACAATTGCGCGTCGGCCGGTTGTACCTGCACCGTCACTTCACCGAACACACCTGACAACGGCACCGACACGGCGCGGCTTTCGCCGGCACCCAACGAGACTTGGCGATTCGCCGCCTCGTAGCCGGGCAATGTCAGCACCACGTTGTGTTGCATGTCGGGCCGCAACTCCAGCGTCAGCGGCGTCTGGCCGCGATACACGCCGCCGACCGAAACACTCGCACCCGACGGCTCGGAACGCAGCGCCAGTTTCCCATCGGGCAAGCCGAGACGAATCGGCCCGAGTGACAGCGGTTCGTTCGCTTTCACCTGGACATCGGCCGTCCACGGTTTGAAACCTTCCAGCTGCAATTCGACCGGATGATTGCCGGCCAGTATTTGCGTCGTCACCGGCGTGACACCGCGATCTTCGCCGTCGACCAGCACTCGCGCGCCGGCCGGCTCGGAATTCACGGTGACTTCGGCCCACGCCGGCACGAGCTGCGGGGTGTACGTCTGATCCTTGCCTTCGCCGACGACATCGACCTCGCCCGTGAACGGTTGATAGCGTTCCGCAGCGATTGCAACCGTGTGCTTGCCCGGCCTGAGATCGAACACCGCGGGCGCGTTGCCCAGCTCTTTGCCGTCGACTGTGACTTTCGCCGGCGACGGCACGGCGAACTTCACGCGGCCCGGCAATTTTTCCAGCTTGAGCGTGAATGTTTGATTGGTCTGGTTCGTGACCTGGGCTTGCAATTGCGCCGGCGAATAGCCGGGCTGCGTCGCCTTCATCAGATAATTGCCCGGCTTCAGCAACACGCGATCGCCGAAGCGAACCGCGGGCAATGTGCCTTTGATAGCGACGACTGCCGCTGCCGGATCCGTTTTCACGCTCACCGAGGTCGCGGTGAAAATAAACCACAGCACCACGAGCACGACTGCGCCGACCAGACCGAGCACGATGCGTTTCGCGTCGAGCCCGAGCGAACGGCGCACTTTGACCTGCTCGCTGGCGCGGAAACGAATCGCGTCGATGCGCTCGGCGTCGCCTTCACTCGCACCTTGCAAGCGGGAAGTGGGCTCGATGATGGGCGGAGCTGTGATGTTGCCGCTGCTGCCGTCGTCGACTTCGACGATGTATTGATCGTCGCGCTGTTGTAATCGCAAACGCGCGGCGCCGAAGTTGATGACGTCGCCACTGCGCAGCCAGGTGGAGCTCTCCACCGGCACGCCGTTGTGCAGGACTCGCACACCTTCGGCCGGCTGCACGAACAGCTGGTCTTCGTGCATGCCCAGGTACGCTTCCGGCCCTTCCGGCCGGCCCGCCAGGACGATGACGCTACCCGGTCCGCCGACCGCGACGGGAAAGTCGTCGACCGCGAAGCGGCGCTCGCCCAGGGCCTCACGGACCACCAATGCTTCGCGAACGCTTGTCTCGCTCAAATCTTGTCCTCGCAGCGAATCACGATCGGGGCCGGCGCCGAGCCCGGCATCACGCTGATCTCGCGCCTGACATCGCGATACCCCGGCCGAGTGCCGACCACGGTATAGCTGCCAGGGACCAGATCGAGCGAGCGCTGCTGGAAGACTCCGAGCGCACCGACGCGATAGATGGTGACTTGGGTGACGTTGTCCGATTGCAGCGAGACCGGCACCGGCACGTCCGCGCGCGCCAGCCACTCGCCCAATGTTTTGATCTGCCGGCTCAACACCGGACCGGGATTGGCAATGCCGGCGGCACGCGCCAATGTTTCTTTCGCCGCCGCGCGCACCGGTTGACTGAACAGTCGCTCGGGTTGCGTGAGATACAGCTCCAGCTGTTCGTTCAACGACGCGCGCGGTGAGGTTCGCGCGACGCCCTCGTTCGCCGCGGCCACGGTCGAATCCAGTTCGAGCACGGCGCGATATTCTTTCAACGCGTCGGCCCATTTCTCCTGGCCTTCGAACTGCTGCGCGCTTTGCAGCTTCACGCCGATCACGCCGGTGCGTTGTTCCTGCTCGATCTGCTTCAACGCCTGCGGAATCTCGGGCGCGTCCGGGCGAATGCGTCGCGCGGCTTCAAAGGCATCGCGTGCTTGCGAGTAATTGGCGGCGGCCAACGCGCTGTAGCCTCTGGCCATAGCACTCGCGAAGGCGTCCGACGCCTGTCGAGACGAGATACGCGCAAGTCCGTCACTGGCGCGCTTTGTTTCCGCATCCAACGCGAGAGCTTTGCGATAGTTGTCCGCGGCCGTGGTGGCGTCGCCTTCTTTCTCCGCACGTTCGCCGGTGGAGAGCAGGGCGAGCACTTGATCCAACGTCCCGGCGCGTTTCAAACCTCGCGCGGCGACCTGGTTTTTCGGGTCGATCTTGGACGCGAGATCGAACGCCGTCTTGGCATCCTCGGAACGACCTTCCTGCAGCGCTAGCGCGCCGGCTTTCAGCTGCTCCGCCAGCACTGTGGACGCGCGCTTCTCCATCACATCGAGCAGCGGCGGGATCTCATTCAACTTCTGCTCTGCCGTCACGTATTCGCGCGCGGCGAAATCTTTGTCGGCGTCGGCGAGCAGCGCGTTGGAACGGATGAATTCTTCGCCGCCCCATTTGTCCGCAGCGCGCGCAGTGAGCTTCTGGAGCCGCTCGTCGATACCGGTGCGCACTTCTTCCGCCGCCTGCTTGGCCTTGGCCAGCTCGGCGAAGTCGATTTCCTTTTTCTCCGCCGCTGCCTTCTCTTCGGGTTTCGGTGCAACCTTCGCCGCGGCGGCGGGCGCCTTCGACGCAGGCTGCGGCGGCGTCACCCACTTCGGCAGCACGAAGAACACGATGACGATGGCGACCAACCCGAGCACCACGGCTGCCGCGCCGAGGCCGCGACGGAAACCCTGGCTTCGCAGCTCTTCTTCGGTGACCCGATTGCCGGCCGCGCGTTGCCACTCGCCGCGTATCGGCTCGCTCTGGCCCGGCGGCGGACGTAAGCCGGGAGGCTCGACCCTCAGCGGTGCAGGTCTGATCGGCGCGGAATTGTTGTTTGCAGGCTCGTTCATACTGCTCATGATCGCAGGCGGCGACAGACTCGCAAGCGCCGCCTTCAACTCTCGTTCGACACTTCGCATCTCGGCCGGTCGATCCCGCGCGTCGCGCGCCAGTAATCTCCCCAGCAGCTGCGCCACGCCGGCCGGAACATGCGCCGGAGGCGGCGCAGGCTCGTTGCTAGCTACACGCGCCGCCGCCGCATCAGGATAAAACGGCGGATACCCGGACAACAGCTCGTACAGCAGCGCACCCAACCCGTACATATCGTCCGCGACACTCGGCGGCGCGCCGGCGAGCTGCTGCGGACTCGCACTAAACGGCGATCCGCCCATGAGCCCGCCGAAGTCCGCCAGCAGCGGCGTACCGTCGACACTCAACAGTACATTCGCTGGTTTGACGTCGCGGTGGACGATGCCTGCATCGTGCGCCGCCGCCAGCGCCGAAGCGACCGGGACGACTGCACGCAGGACTTCCTCACACGAGCGTCCGCGCAGCTGCGACAAGTCGCCGCCGGCGGCGTATTCCATCGCGAGCCAGGAGTGGCGCGCCGATCGATACAGCCGATCGACACCAAGAATGTTCGGGTGGGTGAGCGCCGCGACGCGTTCGCACTCGTCGCTCAACGCCGCGGCAAGCGCGGCGTTTTGCATCAACTCCGGCGACAGGACCTTGACCGCGACCGAGCGCCCCGGTTCGCGATCGTGAGCCAGCCACACTTCACCGCTGTTACCCGCCCCCAGGCGGCGGACCAAGACAACTCTGGCAGACAGCTCCCGCCCCGGCTCCAGCATATGGGTTCATTGCTCGAACCGAGC
>Ga0247784_1000082_pt1 | contig 33568 bp, 21 predicted proteins | sample UWRJL169409R5_FD_179909 | JGI IMG/M metagenome (GOLD analysis project Ga0247784, IMG submission 179909) | Plant litter microbial communities from Arlington Agricultural Research Station in Wisconsin, United States - UWRJ-L169-409R-5 | ecosystem: Environmental > Terrestrial > Plant litter >...
GTTGAACGTCCCGGTGGTCGCGGCGATGCATGGAACAGTGATGGGCGGCGGCTTGGAGATCGCGCTCGCGTGTCACTACCGCGTGGCTGCCGCCGGTACACGTTTCGGCATGCCGGAAGTTACATTGGGCATCATCCCGGGCGCCGGCGGCACGCAGCGCATGCCGCGTTTGATTGGAGCCGAGCAAGCACTCGAACTGATCGTAACGGCGCGCCCGGTGGATGCCGCCAAAGGTCTGACCCTTGGTTTCCTCGACAAAGTCATCGATGGGCATTTGCGGTCCGGCGCGACCGACTATTTGCGATCGTTGATTGCAGCGGGCAAAGGGCCTCGTCGCACGGGCGCGATGACCGTTGCCGGCGCGAGCGCCACCTTGGAAATTTTCAAGCAGGCGCGTGAACAGGCACGCAAGCTCTATCCAAATCGCGTGGCGGCTCAAGTTGCGGTCGAGGTCGTGGAAGCGGCGACGCGCATGCCGTTTCAGCAAGGGTTGGAGTACGAGACTCAACGCGTCAACGAATGTAAGGGCAGCCTCGAATCGAAAGGTGCCGTGCACGTATTCTTCGCCGAACGCGAGACGCGCCGCATCCCCGGCCTGCCCGATACTCTCAAAGCGAGACCGATCAGAAGTGCCGCCGTCATCGGAGCGGGCACCATGGGTGGCGGCATCGCTATCTGTTTCGCCAACGCCGGTATCCCTGTGATCCTGCTCGATGCCAATGAGCAGGGTTTGGCCAAAGGCCTTGCGAACGTCGATCGTACCTATCAATCCATGGTCGATCGAGGCCGGCTCAGCGCCGAAGACAAGTCCAGGCGCATGCAGTTGATCAGCACGTCGCTGTCGTACGAAGCGCTGAAAGACGCGGACGTGATCGTCGAAGCCGTGTTCGAAAGCATGGACTTGAAGCGCACGATCTTTGCCGAGCTGGATCGCGTCGCCAAGCCGGGCGCGGTGCTCGCGACCAACACATCGACTTTGGATATCGAACAGATCGCTACCGCAACTCAGCGCCCCGGCGATGTCATCGGTATGCATTTCTTCTCGCCGGCGAACGTCATGCCGTTGCTGGAAGTAGTGCGCACGACCAAGACGTCCGACGAAACGATTCGCACAGTCATGGATCTGGCGAAGGTCCTGCGCAAGACACCGGTGCTGGCGAAAGTCTGCTACGGCTTCATCGGCAACCGCATGATGGAAGGGTACGCTCGCGAAGCCGAGCGCATGGTGCTTGAGGGCGCTACGCCCCGCGAGGTCGACTCGGCGCTGGAAGAGTGGGGCATGGCCATGGGCATTCTTGCGGTGTTCGACATGGCCGGTATCGATGTCGGCGTTAACGTGCACAAAGCCAACGCCTCGCAGTTTCCGCCCGATCCGGCGTACTACCAGGCGGATTTCGCCTTGCACGACGCGGGTCGCCTCGGTCAAAAGAACGGCAAGGGTTACTATCGTTACGAGTCCGGCAACCGCTCGCGTATCGATGACCCGGAGGCGATCCAGATCATTCAGCAGCGTGCGCGAGAACTGAAGGTCCCTCAACGTCGACACAGCAGGCAAGAGATCGTCGAGCGCTGTCTGTATCCTCTGCTCAACGAAGGTTTTCGCATTCTCGGCGAAGGCGTCGCGTTGCGTGCTTCGGATATCGATGTGGTGTGGGCCGCCGGATACGGTTTCCCGCGTTATCGGGGCGGTCCGATGTTTTATGCTGAGGCGATCGGGCTCGACGTGTTGCTCGCCGGCATGCGCAAGTATCAGGATATCTTTGGTCCCATGCACTGGCAGCCGGCGCCGCTGCTCGTGGAGCTGGTTGAGCGTAAGCTCAGCATCGCACAGTGGGAGCGAGGAACCGCGCAATGAACATCGACGACTTGATCGCAATCGACGTACACACGCACGCTGAGGTGTCGTGCCGGCAGGAGCCGGACGAGGCCTGGAAGCCGTTCGAAGAGGCGTCGGCGAAATATTTCAAAGCCGGCACCAAGCGCCCGACGATTCCCGAAACCATTGCTTACTATCGCGAGCGCAAGATCGGGCTGGTGATGTTCACCGTCGATTCCGAGTTCGAGATCGGCGCCAGGCGCATTCCCAACGAAGAAGTGGCGGACGCGGCGCGCGAGAACAGCGACATCATGATCGCGTTCGCAAGCATCGATCCGCACAAAGGCAAGATGGGAGTGCGCGAAGCGCGGCGGCTGATCAAGGATGGCGTGATTCGCGGCTTCAAGTTTCATCCCACGGTGCAGGGATTTTTTCCCAACGATCGGCTCGCGTATCAACTGTACGAAGTGATTGCCGAGCACAAGTTGCCGGCGATCTTCCACAGCGGCCATTCCGGGATCGGCACCGGCATGCCAGGCGGTGGCGGGCTGCGGTTGAAATATTCCAACCCGATCCATCTGGATGATGTGGCTGCCGATTTTCCGGACATGACGGTCATCATCGCGCATCCGTCGTGGCCCTGGCAGGACGAGGCGCTGTCGGTGTGCCTGCACAAGCCGAATGTTTATATCGACCTGTCGGGCTGGTCGCCGAAATATTTCCCGCCGCAGCTGGTGCAGTATGCGAACACCCAGCTGAAGACCAAGATGCTGTTCGGTTCGGACTATCCGCTGATCACCCCGGAGCGCTGGATCAAGGACTTCAAGGAAGCCGGCTTCAAGCCCGAAGTCCACGACCTGATCTTGAAACAGAACGCCATTCGCGCCTTGCGGCTGACGTAGGCGCGCTTGCCGATCGCCATGGCGCTGCAAGCCGAAACTTCATCCAGGCCGCTGTCATGGACGGCCGATCCGTTTCATACGGAGGTGGAGCGGCGTGAGGACGGCACGTTATATCTGCGTCCGTCGCAGGCGCTCTCGGCATTTCCAGAACGGCTGATGGATTCGCTCGAACATTGGGCGAAAGTGGCGCCACAACGCGTGCTGGTTGCGCGGAGAACCCCAGCCGGCGAGTGGCGCACGGTGACTTATGAGCAGATGCTCGCCCGGGTGCGACGAATCGCCGCGGGCCTGCTGATGCGCAACCTGTCGGCCGAGCGCCCCATCGCGATTCTTTCCGGGAATAGCATCGAGCATTTGACGCTCGCGTTCGCGGCGATGTGGGCGGGCATTCCCTATTGCCCGGTGTCGCCGTCGTACTCGCAACTGTCCGGCGATCTGCAGAAGTTGAGATATGTACTGGAGTTGTTGACGCCGGGGCTGATCGCGGCGTTCGACACGCCGATGTACGCTCGGGCGCTGCAGGATGTGTCGGATACGATCGAGATCGTCGGCGATGCGGATCTGGATCGACCGGTGACGACGCTGGCGGCGCTGGAAGGGGAATCGAGAATCGTGGTCGATGCCGCGCACGCGCGCACCGACGCCGACACGATCGCAAAATTTCTGCTGACCTCGGGATCGACCGGCCAGCCCAAGGCGGTGATCACGACCAATCGCATGCTTTGTAGCAACGCGCACATGTTGCGACAGCCCATGCCGTTCCTGGTCGACGATCCGCCGGTGCTGGTCGATTGGCTGCCCTGGAATCATACATTCGGCGGCAGCCACAATGTCGGCTTGGTCCTGAGCAACGGCGGCTCGCTGTATATCGACGACGGCAAGCCGACACCGCCCGGCATGCAGGAAACATTGCGCAACCTGCGCGAGATCGCACCGACCGTTTATTTCAACGTGCCGAAAGGCTTCGAGATGCTGGCGTCGTACTTGAACGCGGACGCACAGCTCCGCCGCAACTTCTACAGCCGTTTACGAGCTTATTTTTTTGGTGGGGCAGCGCTGGCTCAACACACCTGGGATGCGCTTGACCAGGCTGCGCTGAAGGAAGTCGGCATGCGCATTCCGATGCTGGCCGGATTGGGAGCGACGGAAACAGGTCCGTCCGTCACGTTTACCACGCCAGCGACTGGACGTGCGGGAGTGATCGGTCTGCCCGCGAAAGGCAATGTAGTAAAGCTTGCGCCAGTGGCCGAGAAGCTGGAGCTGCGCGTGCGAGGTCCGAATGTCACACCCGGATACTGGCGGCAACCCGAGCTCACGGCCGCGGCGTTCGACGAAGAGCAGTTCTATCGCCTCGGCGACGCAGTTCGGTTGCTCGACGAAAGCGATCCCGCTCGCGGGCTGCGGTTCGACGGCCGCATCGGAGAAGATTTCAAGTTATCCAATGGCACGTGGGTCAGCGTTGGTCCATTACGTGCGGACCTGATCGCCGCGCTGTCGCCGATGGCGCAGGACGTTGTGATCGCCGGGCTCAATGCAGACTATCTCGCCATCCTGATCGTTCCTGACCTGCGTGGTTGCGCGCAGGCGTTGGCATCGAACGCAATGTCGACTTATTCCGCCGTCGTAGCGAATCGAGAGGTGCTGACGGTGATTCGTCACCGACTCGGCATGCATGCGATGGCGAACCCTGCCAGCACGAGATGCGTGCGCCGGGCCATGTTGTTGCCCACGGCGCCATCGCTCGACCGGGGCGAGATTACCGATAAAGGGTCGATCAATCAGCGCGCCGTGCTGAAGCACCGCGAAGCTTGTGTCGAGGCACTGTACGCCGCCACACCTCCGCCCGAAGTGGTGCGGATCGAATGACGACTGCCGAACAATCGGCTCGTGGCAAGTTTCAGCGGCGCGTGCTTGCGCCCATCGTGTTGCTGATCGTGTTGAGCTCGCTCGATCGCGTGAACATCAGCTTCGCGGCCTTACAGATGAATGCGGATCTGGGCATCGATCCGCATGCGTACGGGCTTGCTGTCGGTATGTTTTTCGTTGGCTATCTGTTGTTTCAGTTTCCGAGCACCTGGGTGCTCACGCGCATCGGCGCGCGCCGTTGGATCGCCGGTTGCGTTGGAATCTGGGGGAGCGTTGCGGCGGCGATGGCCTTTGTCCGTAATGTCGACGACTTGTTCGCCCTGCGGTTCCTGTTGGGTTGCGCCGAGGCCGGATTCGCGCCGGGCATTGTTTACTATTGCAGCGGCTGGATGCCCAAGCGATACCGAGCCAACTCGATCGCAGCCACCATGCTCGCAATTCCCACGTCCGTGATCGTCGGCGGGCCTCTATGCGGTTGGTTGATGGGCGCTGGCAATCCGCTCGGCCTGCCCGGATGGCGCTGGATGCTGCTCATCGAGGGACTGATCACCGTAGCGTTGGCACTGGTCGCGTACTTTATATTCGTCGACAAGCCCGCCGACGCGCGTTGGCTGAGCGACGCGGAGAAAGATTGGATCGCGAATACGCTGGCCGACGAGCACAAGCAAGCGAACACGCCGACGGAATCATCTATCAAATCTGCGCTCAGCGATCCGCGTGCATGGTTGGCGGCCGGTGTCTGGTGCACGACTTTGATCGGCGCGAACGGGATGATGTTTTGGTTGCCTCAGGTGATCAAGTCGATGTCGTCTATGAGTCCGCTCGCGGTCGGTACGCTGGCAGCGTTGCCTTGGGTGGGCGTCGCGCTCGGCATGGTGCTCAACTCGTGGCACTCCGATCGCACGCAAGAACGATATCGTCATCTCGGCATCGCGCTGGCAGTGGGAACGATTGCACTGCTGCTCGTGTCGGCCATCCCGCCCAGCGCATGGTCCTTGTTGCTGTTGTTCGTGGGTGGTGTGGGCTTGGGTGGCGCGCAAGGCGTGTTCTGGGCGATCCCGACTTCGTTCTTCAATCGCGCGGCCGCGGCTGCAGGCATCACGCTGATCAATCTGGTCGGCAACCTGGGCAGCCTCGCCGGCCCGTATGCGATCGGCATCATTCTCGAACAGAGCGGCTCTTTTTCGGCGCCGATCTGGTTTGTCGCGGCGGTGATGGGCGCGGGCACGCTGCTGCTCGCGTCGCTGCGCTTCAGTGAGAGGAGGGCGATCAATGGATAGCCGACGCCTGAAGTACTTCGTGCAGATCGTCGACAGCGGCAGCATCACACGCGCCGCTGCGGTCACCGGCGTTGCGCAGCCGGCATTGAGCCAGCAGCTGGCGGTGCTCGAACACGAACTCAAAGTGAAGTTGCTCGATCGTTCTGTGTCGGGAGTGAAGCCGACCTCGGCCGGCAAAATTCTGTACGCGCATGCTCAAAACATTCTTCGGCAGGTCGAAGACATGCGCCAGGCGGTGCATCGCGAGCTGCAACCGCTGTCCGGTGCCGTGAATCTCGGCATGTCGCCGACCATGGTGACCCGCTTCGCATTGCCTTTAATTGAGAAGGTGTGCAGTCAGCATCCCGAAATGCACCTGCAGATTCGCGAGGAAGGCAGCGCCGTCCTGCATGAGCTGCTGATCAACGGACGCATCGAACTGTCGATTTCGCCGACGCGACCGGACAACGATCTGATCGTGGGCGAAGAATTGTTGACCGAGCCGCTGATGCTGATGTATCCGGCAAGCTGGAGCATCGCCGACGACGCGCCGCTCGAAGATCTCGCCGAACTGCCTTGGATTGTGCCGCGTCGTCCGAATTCGATTCGCGCTGTGGTCGACGGAGTATTCGCCGCTGCCAGTCTGACTCCTTATGTGGTCGTCGAGCTCGACTCGTTACAAAACGTGATCGAGACGGTGCGTCGTGGTTTGGGTGTTGCCGCCATGGTTGCCGACGCAGTCAAGGCGGATCTCGACGCCGGCACCGTCAAATGCCGGCCGCTTGGCAACGTCTCGCCGATGCGACCGATGTTTCTAGCCCATCGGCGCGCTCCAGCATTGTCACGCCCGGCGCAGTTCGTTCATGACGTGCTGAGAGACATTGCCGCGGACCTGCGCCCGGAGGACTCGCAGAAATCGGGCCATACGCATAGCGCCAGCCATTTGTGATATCGCGAGACATCGGCGCGGCTTATGCCGCCAGTCAAATTCGGTGTTACTCCAGCACCGGCAATACTTTCTAAGATTGCTGGGGGCCAGTCTGACCACGGCCTCTCGGGGGAAACATGCGAATTACATACAAGGCAGCGCAGACGTTGCTGCCTCGAACGTCCGTAGCGCTGGTCGTGGCGGCGGTTCTGGCCAAGGCGGCTGTCGCACAGGAGACTGCACCGCCGAGTCGGTCGGTGCTCGAAGAAGTGCTGGTCACGGCCGAGCGCCGTGAAGTCAGCTTGCAGGACACGCCTGCATCCGCAACTGTGCTCACAGCGGATGCAATCGCAGCTCAAGGTGTCGATAACGTCGCGGAGATCCAGCAGGTCGCGCCCAGTGTCGCAATCAACACTTACAATCGCTCCACCTTCATCAACATTCGCGGCGTGGGCATCAGCCAGTCGGCGCCGACTTCCAATCCGGGCGTTGCTTACTACATCGACGGCGTGTTCATTCCTCACGAGCAGTTCATCGCGCAATCGTTCTTCGACTTCGAGTCCATCGAAGTGCTGCGCGGTCCGCAAGGAACATTGACCGGCCAGAATTCCACCGGCGGTGCCATCTACGTGCGCACGCCCACGCCGGATTTCGACGAGTTCTCGGGTTACGTCGATCAAACAGTCGGCGACTACGATTGGTATCGCACCGTCGCCGCGGTGAATGTGCCCTTCACCGATACGTTGGCATTGCGCGTATCTGGTGTTTACGACGATCGCGGCAGCTTTACGAAGAACATCGGCCCGAGCTCCTCCGATCCCGGCAGCGGCACCGATCGTGCCGTGCGCGCGGCGCTGCGTTATCAGCCGGCCGAAGGTGCCACATTCGATCTGCGTTACGAGTACTTCGAACGCGAGACCGACAACAACGCGATCAAGAACCGCGCGGACCTGGTGACCCGCGATGCATTCACGATCGAAGAGGACGCACTGTCGTATCTCAATCAGGACGGCTATCGGGCGTCACTGGAAGGTCGCTTCGATCTGCCGGCGAGCACACAACTTCGAGTGCTCACGTCGTACTTCGATGCGCAGACCTCCGACCAGGCCGACGGCGATCGAACGGCGACCTCACCGGCCGTGCCAGCGAACCTGCCGACGAACGGCACGAATACCGCGCGCTTTCCGGGGCGAGTCGGCTTCACCAACCAGGAGCTGGAAACATTCGTCACGGAAGTGAACTTCCTGTCGCGCGGCGACGGCGCCTTGCAATGGGTGATCGGCGGGTTTTATATGGACGAAACCAGCCCCGTGCAGGTGCTTCGGGACAATCGCAGCACTGTTACCTTTACGCAGTCCAACTCGACCATCGATACCGAGCTGACCAACGAGTCGATCTCGGTCTTCGGCCAGGTCGACTATCGCTTCAGCGATCGCTGGGCAGTGGACGTGGGTGTGCGCCAATCTGAAGACAAGCAGGAATACACACGCTTCCTGATTCCGGGCGCGGTGCCTCCCGGCTGTTTTCCATGCACGAGCGACGTGGACTCGAACGAAACGACCGGTCGCGTGGGGTTGAAGTACTTCGCGAATGACGACGTGATGATGTACGGCACGGTGTCGCGCGGCTACAAGGCGGGAGGTATCAACCTCGATCCTCGTTTACCCAATTACGATCCGGAAACGAACGAAGTCGCGGAGCTCGGCGTGAAGTCGACGCTCGCCGACGGTCGTGTCCGTATCAACGGTTCGGTGTTCTATTCGGAGTACGACGGTATTCAGCTGTCGTCATTGGTGCCGATCGGTACGCCGGCGGTGCTGATTCCCAATACGTTGAATGCAGCGCCGGCGGAGATCTACGGCGCCGAGCTTGAGGTCACCGGTCAGTTCGGCGGCTTTGGTTTCAACTTGGGTTTGAGCGCATTGCAGAGCGAGTTCACCGAGGCGGCAGTGCTGACGGACTCGCAGACCAACACCAATCGATTGGTGCCCGAGGGCTCGATCGTGCCGTTCGCACCGGAGATGACCGCGAATGCGGGTATTCAATATGAGTTCCTGTTCGGAACCATGACGTTGACGCCGCGCCTGCAGGTGTCCTATCTCGACGAGCAGCTGTCGACGCCGTTCCGTTACGTCGAAACGACAGTGCCGTCGCGCACGATCGCAGACTTTCGAGTAACGCTGGTCCCCATGGACAATCTTCGCATCGAAGCGTTCGCCACGAACTTGTTCGACAAGGAGTACATCTCGGCACAAGTTCAAGACGCGAGCAGCGCGCGAGGCGGCATTATTTACGGGGCGCCGAGACAGTACGGTGTTCGCGCGAAATATGATTTCTGAGCCCGCCGTCATTGTTGAAAGAAATCGCTAAGCTTGCGGTCGGTATCAGCGCTGGCGTATTGACCAGCGCTGCGATTGCCGCGCAATCGAGCGATCCCGTCAGCGGGCACGTACCGAGTCAGAATCAGCAAGCCCAGCAGGCGCCGACGGCGCATAGTCAATTGCCGCCAGCCAGTCGCTGGTGGTCGCCGGGCGAAGGCACTCCTTTTGCTCCACTCGCTGCCTATCCAAACTCGTTCGGCCAGCTGGGTGTGCTGAACGATGTCGGTGTCGTCGATACTCGCGGCCACCCGTTTTTCGAACCGATCGGCGAGAACGGCCGGGCCTGTGTGAGTTGTCATCAACCGGCCAATGCGATGTCGTTGTCGGTGGAAACGATTCAGCGGCGCTGGCACGAAACTCAGGGCAAGGATCCCATCTTCGCGCCGATCGACGGCATGAACTGCCCGAATCTGCCGCCGGGAGATCCAAAGTCACATTCGCTGTTGCTGGAGCGAGGACTGTTCCGCATCTTCCTGCCGTGGCCGCCGAAGGCGGCTGATGGTTCGAATATCGACCCAGAGTTCTCGCTCGAAGTCGTGCGCGACCCGACGGGTTGCAATCTACATCCTCAGTACGGGCTGAGCAGTGCGAACCCAATGGTGTCGGTGTACCGCAGGCCGCGCGTGGCTGCGAACACCAAATATTTCACGCATCAAGGCTTCGGTGTGTTCTCGTTCATCGGCAAGAACGGCCTGCCGGCCACGCGCGATCCCGAGACCGGTTTGCCTTCGGGAATGAACATCCTCTCCGATGCGCGACAGCCCACGCTAAAGACCCAGGCGGTCGAAGCCGCAATCACCCATCTGCAATTCAACGGCAAGCTCGACGAGGAGCGACTCTCGAAAATCGTGGCGTTCGAGAAGCAGCTTTACACCGCGCAGATATCTCACGTCGACGCGGGAAGTTTGATCGAGGCGGACGCGCCGCCAGGCTTCGGCGTTTACAACCTGGCGAAGGGTCGAGAAGGGCTGCTCGGCAACAACATCACCAACTTCGTGTTTCCGATGAGCGAGCAGTGGCGGAAACCGACGCCTGCATCGGATCCGGAGATCAAGCGTCGAAACGACATGCGTGAGTCTATTGCACGCGGCCACGACGTATTCATGTTCCGCACGTTCTGGATCAAGGACGCGATGCATTTGAACACGGTGGGACTCGGCAACCCGACCAAGCGCACGTGTGCCACCTGCCACGGCATGCACATGATGGGCATGGACATCGCAAACGGCTGGATGGATCTCGGCACGACCAATCTTCCCTGGGCCCGTGAAGAACCGTTGAATCCTTGGAACGAGCGCAAGCCGCAGATGCCTTTGTTCAAGATCACGTGCAAGCCCAGCGTGCCGCCGCACCCGTTCCTGGGTCGCGTCTTCTACACGCAGGATCCCGGCCGGGGCCTGATCTCGGGGAAGTGCAACGACGTCGGCGCCATTGTCATGCAACAGTTCCGGGGACTGGCCGCGCGAGCTCCCTACTTTTCCAATGGCTCGGCCGGCTCGCTGCGCGAGTTGGTCGATTTCTACGATCGACGTTTCAATATCGGGTACACCGATCGGGAGCGCGACGATTTGATCAACTTCCTGAGCGTGCTATGAGCAGAGTTGCCATCACGTTCATGCTGATGGCTTGGGCCGGCGCGGTGTTGCCGGCGTCGCCACCGGCGAATCGTCGTAATTTCGTCGCATGTCCGATCGTGCGCGACACGAACACGGTGCCGTGTTGGCTCGCGGAGTATGAAGGGGAAACATATTTCCTGACGATACAGACCGACGTGAGCGCGCCGGTCAATCCACCCTGGCTCGGTCACAAGGTGCTGGTCGAAGGTACGATCAGCGACGAGCCGCGTATCTGCGGAGGCATCGTGCTGAAGCCAGTGGCGCTGTCGGTGATTCAGGAGCTGGACGGCTCGTGTAACACCATGCTGCCCGCGGAGGAACGTTACAACCTCACGTTCGAGCCGCCGCGACCGCCGGGACCGAGCAAAGGTCGGCTGGCGTTCGGCGATCCGGTGACCAAGCCCAGATTGGAGCAGACCTCCAACACCTTCGAGCTGCGCTACGAGTTCGACTCGCTGGTGATGTTTCGTCACGCGCAGCCGCTACAACAAATTCTCGAATATGCCCGGCAAAGTGGCGCAACGAAGCTGAGGATCACCGGCTATCGCGCAACGACAGCGCTCTCCAATGGCGAACTCATGCAGGAGAATCGCGATATCGGCCGACGACGCGCCGAGCAGGTCGCGGAGCTGTTACAAGGCGCCGGGCTGACCGATGTTCGGTACGATGTGCAGTGGCAGGACGATACCAAGCGAGCCAACGGTGTTGACGATGCAGCGAGGCGCCGCGTGCAAGTGGTGATCACCCGATAGAGCGCATCCGATAGCCTGATTTCCCCCCTGAGATCAAAGCTGAATCTGTGCCTAAACGTCGGCCAGTTCGCACTATCTCATTGGTAAAAGCATTTTCATTGGCAACCGGAGGTGATACCGTTATCACATAAGGTGGGGGATGGAAAACACGGGCATGCAGCCTGACTCTGCGAATTTCTGCTATCGGGGGATGGCGGCGTGTCTGGCCGCGTTGATTGCGACCGGCGCCTCGGCCGCCGACCAGAACGTATCTTCACCGGATGGTCGGAGCTCCATCCGTATCGAAGCAGACGCCCGCTATTTCTCAGTCTCGCGCCAGGGTGAAACAGTCATTGCGCGATCGCCGCTGGGCCTGGAGCTCGACGGCGTGCCCGATATTGGAGCACTCGTGCTGGAAAAGCGCGAGGACCTGAATGTCGATCGCACCATCCCGCTGATCGCGACCAAGGCTGCCAGCGCCCGCGATCGTTATAACGCCGCTACGTTTACCTTCCCCGGGACGACTACCCCCGCACGGCGATTGCTAGTCGATGTGCGCGCCTATGACGACGGCGTCGCCTTTCGCTACCGGATCGACGACCCCGCGCCGGTGCGCTTGCGTGGGGAGAAGACTGCGTTCGTGTTGTCGGAAAACACCAACTGCATCGTCACCCCCATGAACGAGGCCCACGAGCTGAATTTTGCGTGGTCAACCGTTGCGAGTTTACGAACCGACATCGGATACGACGTTCCGGTGGTCTGCTCCACGCATTCGGGCCGCACTCATTTCGCAATCACGCAGGCGCATCTCGACAGTTACGCAGGTGCGTCGTTGTGGCGAGAGGGAGAGGCGCTGCGTGTTCGGCTCTCCGAAGTACCGCAGCGTACAGGCGTAGCTCTAGTATCCAGCGCTGGACTCACGACATCGTGGCGCGTTGTGATGATGGGGGACCGTGCTGGCGACATGATTGCCTCGCATCTGGTTGGAAACTTGAACCCTCCACCGGTCGGCGACTTCAGTTGGGTGAAGCCGGGCAAGGTGGCTTGGGACTGGTGGTCGGGGCCGTTGGAGGGAGTGAAGCCCGACGTCGCCACCTATCGCCGTTTCATCGATTTCGCCGCGGCATCGGGCTTCCAGTATTACCTCATGGACGCAGGCTGGTCGTGGGGCGCGGGACCCTGTTGTGAAGCATTGCCCACCAACGACATCACGCGCGCCGCCGAAGGCATAGATATGCCGGAGCTGGTGCGCTATGCGGCGGACAAAGGCATCGGCCTGTTGCTCTGGGCGCATTGGAAGCACGTTGCACAGCGCATGGACCAAGTGCTCGATACGTATGCAGGCTGGGGCATCAAGGGCGTCAAGATCGATTTCATGAATCGCGACGATCAGGAGATGATCGAGTTTTATCAACGCGTCGCCAGCGCGACGGCCCAGCGTCATTTGCTGCTCGATCTGCACGGCGCCTACATACCCGCCGGGTTGCAGCGAACGTATCCGAACTTCATCACCCAGGAAGGCGTGCTCGGCGCCGAGTGGAACAAGATGGATAAGCGGGTGACTCCGCAACACAACTTGATGTTGCCGTACACGCGCATGCTGGCCGGGCCGATGGACTACACACCCGGCGGCTTTCGCCATCGCACACCTTCCACATTCGCTGTCCAGGCAGTGATGCCATTGGTACAGACGACGCGAGGCCAGGCTCTCGCGATGTACGTGGTTTATGACAGTCCTCTGCAAATGGTGTCCGACGATCCGGATGCCTACCAGGATGCCGCGGGGTTCGATTTCATCCAACGCGTACCAACCGCCTGGGATGAGACACGTTTCCTATCCGGCGAGCCGGGGCGCGATATTGTTTTAGCACGCCGTCAGGGGCGCACCTGGTTCGTCGGTGCGATGACGGCTGACGAGGGACGCTCACAAAACGTTTCGCTGAGCTTTCTTCCCCGCGGAAAATTTCGCGCAACTGTGTGGGAAGACGGTGCGACTGCGGACGATGTCCGGCGCAGCCGGCGCAATGTGACGCCTCGCGATGTTCTCAAGTTGAGTCTGGCATCGGCAGGTGGGGCAGTGGTCGTGCTTGAGCAGTGACCACTGGTACCTGCGGATTGGATTGGCATTGACGCGCCTGCAGGGGGAGGCGCCTCTCATCGAAAGCACATAGGTGTGCTTGTGTCCTCAGGGCGTGCGCCGACAGGTGCATGAGAAACCGATAACCAAGCTACGAGAAGAGACTATGCCTAACAAATTTCGCCAGGACGGCTCCGCTTCATTGAAGAAGTTCACGTCCACAGGCTTGCAAACATTGGCGGCTTGCGGCTTTCTGACTCCGTTTGTGGTGCAGGCTCAACAAACGCCTGCGCCATCCACGGGGCCGGCGATGGACGCCGAGTCGCAAAAGCTCGAAGAGGTGATCATCACCGGTTCGCGCATCACGACCGGCGGCTTTAATGCGCCGACGCCCACGTCGGTGGTCACTGCCGAGCAGCTCACTTCCAACGCACAGCCCAACATTTTCACGACGGTCGCGCAGTTGCCGTCGTTGCAAGGCTCCAGCGGCACGCAAACCAATACGTTCAGCACCTCCAGCGGCCAGCAGGGCTTGAGCTCGTTTTCGCTGCGCGGCTTGCAGCCGATCCGCACGTTGACGCTGCTCGACGGCCAGCGTGTCGTCGGTGCGAACGTGACGGGTGTGCCGGACATCAGCTTGTTTCCTCAGCTGTTGATCGAGCGCGTCGACGTCGTCAACGGCGGTGCCTCGTCATCGTACGGCTCCGACGCCGTCGGCGGCGTGGTGAACTTCATCACGGATACTCGTTTCGAAGGCGTCAAGGCCAATCTCCAAGGCGCGATCACCAACTACGACGACGATGAAACGGTCGTCGCGCAGGTGGCCGCCGGCGGCGCGTTCCTCGACAATCGCCTGCATGTGCTGGGCAGCGTCGAGTATCACGACGAAGATGGTGTAGGCCCCGGCCAGTTCGGCCTGCGGCTCGCGGGTGGCCGCGACTGGTTTACCCAGCGCACGCTCGTCAACCGCAACGTGTTGAACGACGGCTCGCCGCAATATCAGCTCATCGACTATGCGCAGCCGTACAACTACAACAAGTACGGCTTGATCACAGCCGGGCCGCTGCAAGGCACGGCCTTCGATGCCGCCGGCAATCCGTACCAGTTCCAGTACGGCTCGAACGGGACGCCGGCCCGTAATGCCGCGGGCACCGTCAATGGCTGTCTGCCGGGCTTCTGCGTCGGCGGCGATATCTCCGGCAACGTTGACGCCGGCCGCACGCTGCAGTCCTCGCTCGAGCGCAAAAACGGCTACGGCCGGGTCGGCTTCGACTTCGGCAACGATGATGAGATTTATCTGACGGCCAACATCGCGCAGGTCAAGACCAACAATCAGCCGATCAACGGCATGACCCGGACGAATCTCACGATCCAATGCAACAACGCGTTCTTGCCCGCGTCGGTGCAGGCGATGTGCGCGGCCCCACCCAATGGCGCCGCGCCGATCACGAGCTTCCAGTACGGCACCAGCAACGCGATCCTGCCGCCCTCGCAGGTCTATACCGACCGCCGTCAATATCGATTCGTGCTGGGCGCGAACGGTGGCTTCGACATGCTCGGCAAAGAATGGAACTACAACGGCTACTACGAGCACGGCATCAATTTCACGGATGTCGATGTCGATAAAATCCTGCTGGCGCGTCGTTTCACCCAGGCGATCACTGCGACGACGTTGAACGGCACCATCGTTTGCGCCGACGCGGTGGCGCGAGCGAATGGCTGCGTTCCGCTCAACATCTTCGGCGCGGCCCGGCCGTCGGCTGCGGCGCTCGAATACATCATGCCGACCAACAGTCCGTATCAGCGGACGCGGCAGAATCAGGACGTGGTCAGCTTCAACCTCTCCGGCACGCCGTTCGATCTGTGGGCCGGGCCGTTGGCGCTCGCGTTCGGTGTCGAGTATCGCAAAGAGGAATATCGCGTTCGCGCCGATCCCTACGGCAATGGCATCGCTGCTCAAGCGGGTGTCGAGGGCACGCCGTACAGCTCGGCTTATCCGGCCGATCCGGTGTTGCTGGACACCGGCAACAACTGGTTTGCCGGCAACTACAAGAACGGCCAGGGTGACTACGACGTCAAGGAAGCCTACGTGGAGTTCGACCTGCCGTTGTTCGATACGGAAGGCGCCGGTCGTGCGAACCTCAACGCCGCGGTCCGTACTACCGACTACAGCACCTCGGGATCGATCGAGGTCTGGAAGGTCGGCGGCACGTGGGACACGCCGCTGAGCGGACTGCGCCTGCGCGCAACGACGTCCAAAGATGCGCGTGCGCCGAATCTTTCGGAACTATTCGCGGCGCCGGTCACCACGACGCTACCGAACTTCCTGGATCCGTTCCGCGGCATCAACGTGACGGCGATCCAGAACGCGATCGGCAACGTGAACCTCACGCCGGAGTTGGCGCGCAACACCTCGTTCGGCATCGTGCTGGCCGAGCCGTCGTGGGCGCCGAATTTCAACTTCTCGGTCGACTACTACAAGATCAAGATTGAGGACGTCATTTCGAGCCTGAGCGCGGCTGACATCGTCAATTATTGTTTCTTGGGCGTGCTGCCGCAGACCTGCGGTTCGTTCAACTTGAACAACCAAAACGGGCAGAACTTCGTCAACGTCCAGTCGTTCAACTTCGCCTCGATCAAGACCGACGGTATTGACATCGAAGCAAGCTACAGCTGGCCGCAGGTGTTCGGTCTGGCCGGCACGTTCACCGTGCGCGGCTTGGCCACCAACATCCGCGAGTACGTGACCGACAACGGCTTGCCGGGCACCATCCGCAGCGATACGGCCGGCGTGAATACCGGCAATACGCCTGACTGGAAAGTGCTGGGCATCCAGACCTACAACACCGATACATACTCGATCCAGATCCAGGAGCGGTGGATCAGCGATGGTGTATTGGGCAACCAATACATCGAGTGCGCACCGGGCACCTGCCCGGCGTCGACGCCGACGCGGCCGACCATCAACGACAATCATGTCGACGGGGCGTTCTACCTCGACGTCGGTGCGTCGTATAAGGTGATGGAGAGCACGACGGCGTACTTCAAAGTCGATAACGTGCTCGACGAAGAGCCGGCGCGGGTGAATACATTCATCAACCCGGCGCTGTACGATGTGCTGGGTCGTGTATATCGCTTGGGTGTGCGCTTCGAGCTTCAATAACAGGAGCCCGCGAAGGCGGCCCGGCCATTCGGGTCGCCTTCGCCTTTTCCAACGGAATGCCATGAAATTTTCGCTACGTTACGCGGCCCTGGTTGCAGGGCTGCTGCAGGCCACTGCGGCCTTCGCCACCAATCCCCTGATCACGGATCAATTCACCGCCGATCCCACGGCGCGCCTCTTCGAAGGCAAGGTCTACGTTTATCCCTCGCACGACATCAAGGCGCCGCCCGAATACAAGGGCAAGCCGAAATGGTTCGTAATGGAGGACTATCACGTCTTCTCGTCGGAGAATCTCACCGACTGGAAAGATCACGGCGTAATCCTTAAACAGACAGATGTTGAATGGGCCGACCCCGCGGCGTACGCCATGTGGGCGCCCGACGCTGTCTTCAAAGACGGCAAGTATTATTTCTATTTCCCGGCGATCGCCAAGACAGGCGGATTCCGAATCGGCGTCGCCATCGCGGACAAGCCTTACGGACCGTTCAAACCTCAGGCCACATTCATCGAAGGCGTGAAGGGCATCGATCCGTCCGTGCTGATCGACAAGGACGGCAGCGCGTATCTCTATTATTCTTTGGACAAGATCTTCGTCGCCAGGTTGAAGCCGAACATGCTGGAGATCGAAGGTGAGCCGGCGGTGTTCGACTACCTGCCGAAGAAGGGGCTGCAGGAAGGGCCGTTCGCCTTCGAGCGCAACGGCACCTACTATCTCACCTACCCGCACGTCGCCAACAAGACCGAGCGGCTGGAGTACGCGACGAGTACGTCGCCGATGGGTCCGTTCAAACACGCCGGCGTGATTCTCGACGAGTCACTGAGCGGCTGCTGGACCGTGCATCACTCCATCCTCGACTACCAGGGCCAGTCGTATCTCTTCTATCACGACAAAGATCTATCGCCCGCGTTCGACAAGAATCGTGCGATCCGAGCCGACAAGTTGTTCTTCAACGCCGACGGCACGATCCAGAAAGTCGTTCCGACGCTACGCGGTGTCGGTCTCGTGAACGCGACGAGCGAGATTCAAATCGATCGCTACAGCGCCACCAGCGGCGAGGGGATCGCGGTTTCATTCGTGGACGATGCGAATCCGCACGCCGGGTGGAAGACAACATTCAACCCCGCGAAGTCCTGGGTGAGATTCAATGAAGTCGACTTCGGCAAGGGTGGGCAACGATCGATCGAAGTGCGTGCCAAGGCGCCTGCCAAAGGCGCGCTCGAAATCCGTCTGGACAAGCCGGACGGACGCGCGGTCGGCCGCATCGAAGTGGGCGCGGCCGCCGATTGGAACGTTGCAAGTGCCGCCGTGAAAGGTATTCCCGCTGGCGTTCACGATCTGTTCGTCACTCGGACCGGAGATGCTCCGGTCGAAGTGGATTGGGTCAGGTTTCGCTGAAGCTGCTACAAGCGGGTTTGCAGTCCGACCAGCGGCCGATCGTTTTCATCCAGGAACCTGGCGCAAAAATCCGTTGCGCCACCGCCATTGATGATGGCAGCGCGGATGACATTGCGACCTTTACGCAGCGTGACGCGGTGGGAGACGCCATCGTCGATCACGCTTTGACGATCGTCATTGAGCGCGATAACTGCTTCATTGTTGAGCCACCAGCGTGACGCGGCATTGGAGCCGATAGCTAGCCGCACGTTCTGCATCTCGCGTGGCGAATCGACAGTTGTCTCGATCCAGAACACCACGTTCGACGTGGGTTTCGAGAGCGACCAGGCGAAGTGATACAAATTGAGGTTGTAGTTGAGCGTGTCGAGTGCATGCCACGCGTGCTCCGCGCTGTTGATCGTGACTTTGCTGCCTTCGCTGGGTGGTGCGCCTTCGGGAAGCGCGGCGAGCGTCAATGCTTCCTTGACGGCCGGTTCGGTGAGACGGCCCGCCACCGGCACGGGTTCGAGCACGAACCAGCGATGAATGAAGCCGCGCGAGTCCACCGGCTGCGAGTCACCCTTGGGACGCGTCAATGTAGACGGCGGCGGGCGCGCAGCATCCTCCGCGTGTACGAGGCAGGAAGCGACCAAGCTCAGTGAAAGAACAGAGAGTGCGATTCTCATCATGGAGCTCCTAGCAGCCAGCGCTGACGGTCGCTGGCGGGATCGAACTTCGACAACGTTGGCGTGCTGCTGCCCACTGCGGACAGCGCCCACGTCGCAGTCGAACCGGGCACGGACTTGGGACTGATGCGATAGGTTCCGTCGACCAGCTGATCAATTCGCCATAGCTGCTCGGCTGCGCTTGTAAACGCAGTGGCGTTGAGCTCGCCATCTTTGGTCGCTGTGAGCGAACGTTCCGTGCCCGCAACAGTGATACGGAAATAAGGAGCGCCCGGGTATCCGCCGGCGCCGTCAACGGCTGCAATCACCCACTTCTGTTGAGCCTGCAACATCGCGGGCGCGAGGCGTACGCCGGTATTTGCAGGCCAATTCGCCGCGACCTGCGCGGGATCCTGATCGGCGATGGGTGGACCAATTTGAGGTGGGGGAGGAGGACCTTGCGGCGGTGGTGCGCCTTGCGCTGGTCCCGCTGTCGGCGGGCCGCTGCCAACGATGCCGCTGCCCGGCGGACCGCCACGACGCTGGCGATATCCTCCCACCGGAAATCCCTGCACCCCCAGTTCGAGCACGGTGCCGGTTCGAGCGGACTCGATGACATACGTGCCGGCAACGAGGTTGTCACCTGCGACGGGCCAGCCATCGCGCCAGAGTAGCGGCCGGATATCGAGCACGCTCACGCCGCCTCGATCCAGGTCCGCTTCGTAGTGCAAAGAAAATTTTTGCACGCCTTCGCCGAGATCCAGCAATCCGAAGTGGCCCGGTCCGATGTGACGTCCGCGCGAAGCGGCGAACAGTTTGCCGCCGCCCTCGACCATGTCCACACCCATGTTGTCGAGATAAGGTCCCGTGACTTTGCGCGAGCGTCCCATGCGGATGTTGTATGTCGAGCTCGCTCCCTGGCAGCAGGAACCGTGCGTCACGAGCAGGTAATACCAACCATCGCGGTGAATGAGGATCGAGGCCTCGGAGTTGATGGCGACGTTCGTGGCTTTACGGTCGGGATAGCGACGCAATCCCGTCTTCGGATCGAGCTCGACCAGCCGGATGTAGCCGAAGTACGAGCCGTAAACCAGCCACAAACGTCCCTCCGGATCGAGCAGCACGCCAGGATCGATGGCGTTGCTGTCTTCGATACCATCCGACCAGACCACCGGCCCGCGGTCCTCGCATTTGTAGTTGGCCGCTTCGGGCGACAGGGTTGGACACACGAGCAGGCCGATCGCAGATTTCGGCTGCGTTCCCGGCGCGGAGTAATACACGAAGAACTTGTTTCCGATCCGAATGACGTCCGGCGCCCAGGTGTTGTTGCCGCCCTTGGCGAGCACGTCCGGCCCGGCCTTGCCGCCAGGCACCGCGGACATCAGCGCACCCGCGCGCTTCCAGGTCCAGCCGTCCTCCGAAGTGAGGATGGGAATACCGGCGCCGGTGCCGTAAGTGTAGAAACGACCCTCATGGAAGATGACCGTCGACGGATCATGAACGATGACTTCGCCATCGAGGGCAAGCGCCGGCAGGGCGAAGGACGCTGCCAGCCATACAAAGATTTTTCGTAGCATGAGTGCTCGCTGATTCTTGCAGCCGTACGCAATGTACGACATTTCATTCGTGCAAAGTGAGTTACTAATAAAAAATCGCGGTCGAATGGTAAATTCGCGAGGGCTGGCACGCCACCCCAAAATCGAAACTTCCCAGGATCAGGCGGCCGCACATCGAATAAGGGCGCACGCTGCAACCCGCCGCCGTGGCTTTGCGTCGAAAGCGCCGGAGGGCTGTGAATGAACGCGAGGACTTTCGGCTGGTGTTTAATGACATTGCTGGCATTGGGTGTCGCCTGTTACGCGGCTGGCGTGGCATTCGTCCCGGCAAATCGCTCGCCGTTCGTGTTGTCCCTCATCGGGCACTGGCCTTTCGCAGCGATCATGCATTTCGGCGGTGGTGCGCTCGCGCTCGCTGTCGGCGCCGTGCAATTCAGTGCACGCCTGCGATTGCGAATGGCGGGCCTGCATCGCTGGCTAGGGCGGCTTTATATACTGTCGATCGTTGCGAGCGGTACTGCGGGTTTCTTACTAGCGGTCAATTCGTCCGCCGGTCCGTGGGCCCGCTGGGCCTTTGCACTGCTGGCGCTTGCATGGCTTGCCACCACACTCAACGGGTACCGGCTTATCCGGCAGCGCCAGGTCGCTGCGCATCGCGCATGGATGATTCGCAGTTACGCATTGACATTGGCCGCGGTGACGCTGCGGTGTTATGTGCCATTGGCGGAGTTCATGGAATGGCCAATGGCAGTGGCCTATCCCGCCATCGCGTGGCTATGCTGGGTTCCCAATCTACTCGTTGCAGAGTGGCTGATCCGTACCAGCGTGGGATTTTCCAGCCAACCTGCCGGGCACGCCGCAGCCATGAGATAGGGTGATGTGATATATCGCATTGTGCAGGTCACTTATCTCTAAGTCCCGATGTACAACCCCGATCAATTTCGCGAAGAGCGGCCCGAAGTATTGCGAGACTTCATCGCGCAGCATCCGCTCGGCGCGTTGGTAACCGTTACGGCGGATGGGCTCACCGCGAATCACATTCCTATGCTCTGGAAAGAGCGCGATGGCACTCCCGGCGTGCTACAGGGTCACGTGGCGCGAGCGAACACGCTATGGAAGATGATCGCGCCAGAGACGGCTGTGTTGGTGATCTTCGGCGGCGCGAATCGCTACATCACGCCGTCGTGGTATCCCGCCAAGCAAGAGCACGGCAAAGTCGTGCCCACCTGGAATTATTCTGTCGTGCATGCGCATGGGACCATTCGCTTCGCGGAAGATCGCGATCGCGCGTTGCTGAATGTCCGGGAATTGACGGATCGCCACGAAGCGTCACGATCGGAACCGTGGAAAGTGTCGGACGCGCCCGCCGATTACATTGAACCCATGCTGAGTCGAATCGTAACGTTCGAGATCGCGTTGACGCGCTTGATCGGTAAGTTCAAGGCAAGTCAGCACCGCCCCGAGGGCGAAAGGAATGCCGTTACCGCCGCGTTGGCGGCCGAAGGCACATCGGCCGCCGATCTGAATGAAGTGATTCGCTCGCCGGGGCAGCGTTAGATCATTTCGATCAGCGTTCGTTCGATGCCGAGCGCGTGACTCGTCAGCGCTCCACAGCGTCTTTTATAACTTCGTCCCAACGCCAATCCGGCATTCCAGGTCCAATCTGTACTCCACCAACCCAACGCTTCGGTGGTTTCAGCGACATGAAATCGATGTCGCCCTTCAGCACTGCCCGACCTAGATCCGTGATCGTCAGCACGTCGGTCCAGGGAGGGCGAGCTTCGCCATTGCTTGCGAGACCGGGACGACGCTCATAAAGCCGTTCGCTCGCACCTTCCATGTTCAGCACGCGGTCTCGAACCTGGAAGTCGCCTTGACCGGGAAGCGGATCGAGCTCGTGAGTAACGCGCACATAGAGGCGCGCCAGATTGATCTCACCTTCGGCCAGCAGTTGTAGCGCCATCTGCTCGGTGAATGACAGACCATTGATGGTTGACGGCAGCTCACTCAAATGTCGGTGCAGTGCCTTGGCCAGCAGCGGCAGTACTGGCGTGCCAGATCTCATAATCGCCGCGAGCGAGCGCGGGTTGGGGTCGAGCAGAGCACGCCAAGCGTCGAGGCCGAACTTCAATATAGCGGGCGTCGCTGGCTTTCGCGTCGTCCACAGCATGCGTAACGCCTCAGGCGGAAGTTGCCCGAGACCGATGAAACGCACTGTGCCCGGGAAGTCGGCGGTATTGATCAACTCCAGTCGCGGCGGACGAGGGTGGGTCGCGTAATGTCCCAGCAGGCGCACCAGTACCAGTTGATCGTAGCAATCGAATTCGGACCAGATCACGACTCGGTCGTAGGTTGCGGAATCGTTCAGCCGTTGTTCGTCGCGTTGCAGACCACTGAGCACAGGCCCGTACTGAAGCGGTGGCTCGCACGAATCGGCGTACCTGTCGACTAGAAACTGTGCCCGCTCTTCAAGATACCCTGGTCCCTCACGCACGGGGCCAATGAGATAGGGATAGCTATGTTCGTGGAAGTCGCCGCGAAAGCCGGCGTGCTGTAGCGAAAGCTTGAGATCGCTGCCACAACGGACGTGAAGCGTGCGCATGTCGCCGTCTATCAGTGAGGTCGCATCCAGCGGCAACGCGGCGACAGCCTGCGTGGCTTCATGCTCATGAACCATCACCGCGATGTGACGTTTTAGTTCAGCCCAGTCATTGAAGCGCAGCTCCTGCGCAATCAGGTATTGAGCCTCGGCGAGGCGAGGGGGCGACTTGAAGCGCACCAGCGCCGCTGGCTCGCCAGCACGCGCAGCTTTAAGCAGATCCTTCGCGCGCTTGCGCTGCTGTTCGAAATTGAGACGGAAGTGAGGAAAAGATCCGAGCGGGTCGGCCATGACTGAAGTCCCCTTATCGATTGCCTGCGTCCGCCCAGACAGATAAGGGAAACATCGACCTTCACACGCAGGTCTGATTGTCGTGGGCGCAGCCCTTTCCGCGGACGTGGATGCTCCGACCGAGCGCAAATATTGTGGTGGCGCGAGTCGATGCCGTCAATCGACTCAGCGCAGCCACCCGCCCCGAGGTCACTATTGACGAAATAGTCCAATAGTGACGTAATCGTCCAAAATACAAACCCGCGACACTCGCCTGGAGCGGTGCTGTCGGGAATTGGGGGATGGCTGTGAAAGGACGCTTCACTGGCGCGCGCGTGTGGCTGGCTACATTGCGGGCGCCGATTGTCATTGGTCTCGCATTGCCGGGGGTCGCGGTGTCGGCCGCGGACGAGCGGCAGGCCGGGGCGTTAGAGGAGGTCGTGGTAACGGCCCGAAAACGCGAGGAGTCCCTGCAGGACACACCCATCGCCATTTCGGCATTCTCCGCCGCGGCGCTTGAGCGTCAGCAAATCGGCGGCACTGAAGATCTCGATCAAGTTGCGCCGAACCTGCAGTTCGCAAGTTACGGCCCGCTCACCGGAAACAACTCCGCCGCCCAGGTTTATATTCGTGGCATCGGCCAGAGCGACGGCTCCTCCGGCGTCGATCCTGGGGTCGGATTGTATATTGACGATGTTTACATGGGCCGGTCGGTCGGCGGCGTGCTGGATTTTCGCGATATCGCGAATGTGCAGATTCTGCGCGGTCCGCAGGGCACGCTGTTCGGACGTAACACCATTGGCGGCGCGGTGCTGCTGACGACCACCTTGCCAGGCAGGGAATTTGGCGGCAGTGCGCGCGTGGGCGTAGGCGACGACAATCTCTATGAAGGTTTCGTCGCGGTCGACGTGCCGATCTCGGATACGGTTTTCGGCAGGGTTTCGGCTGGCGCCCGGCAGCGCGATGGCTACGTTACCCGAGTTTTCGACGGACTCGATCTGGGCAACGAAGATACCTATACGCTGCAGTCTTCCTTGCAGTGGCTACCGAACGAAAGCTTCACATTCACACTGCGCGGCGACTACACCAAGGAAGACGAGAATGGATCGCCGTTTGTATTCGCGGCGATCAACGAGTCGCAAGCATTTCCAGCGGCCATCAGTCGTGGCAACGGCTGCCCGGGCGCGACATTTCCGCCTCCGTCGGTGCCGCAGAACATAGTCGACCAGCGTTGCGCCAACGACGCGACGTGGAATCTTGGAAAGTATCGCAACGGCGGCAATGCCCCGGCCGAGAGCTCATTACAGAACTGGGGTGTATCCGGAACGGTGCAGTGGGACTTGTCCGATGTTTTCTCGGTGAAGTCGATCACCGCGTATCGCGAGCTCGATTGGAGCGGCAGTCGAGACGCCGACAATACCGGCTTGCTAGTGCTGCACACCGATTACACCAGCGCGGGCGATCAATTCAGCCAGGAACTGCAGGCACTGTTCGAAATGAACAAGCTGCGCGGGGTGGTCGGCGCATTCTATTTTGAGGAGACCATAGACGACTGGCTGTTGGTGCCGTTCGCAGCACCGCCGCCGCTGGTGGCAAGCGGCGCGATTCGCGGATCGATCGACTATCAGCGCGCGTTCATCGACAACGATAATCTAGCGTTGTTCACGCAGTGGACTTATGACGTTACCGATGCATTGAGCATCACCGCCGGCGCACGCTACACCGAAGAAACCAAAGGGATCAGGGTTATTGCATTCACAGTGACGCCCTTGACGGCGCCGTTGACGATTCCGACCGCGCTGAATACACCGCTGGTCGCCGGGCCGGGGCTCAATATCATTCCGAGACACTTCGAGAACAAGTACGAGTCCACCACCGGTTCGGCCAGCGTCCAGTATCGCTGGAACGATTCGCTGATGACGTATGTGAGCTGGTCGCAGGGGTTCAAGAGCGGTGGCTTCAATCAGCGTTACAACCTCGCGCCCGCCGGCAATTTGCCTGTGGCCTTCGACGAGGAGACCGCGGAGACGTTCGAGCTGGGCTTCAAGTCCGAGCTCGGCGCCAACCTGCGCTTGAACGGCGCGATCTTCAGCACCGACTACGACAACATGCAACTGACCTACCGGCTCGGCATCGTGCCGCTGCTGTTCAACGCAGGTAAATCGTCTATCGAGGGCGGGGAAATCGAGCTCACCTATGCACCGGGTCGCTTGATCGTGGAAGGCAGCGCGGGCTATCTCGACAACTCGTACGATGAGATCGCCCCCGTGCCAGGGACGACGCAAACGGTGGGTCCGAACAATACGTTGCCGTTCGCGCCGGAGTGGCAGGCCAATCTGGGAGTGGGTTATGACTTCGGCATCGGCGATACGACGTTGACGCCGCGAATCAATCTGACTCACACCTCGGAGCAGTACTTCGACGCCGCCAACTCGCGCGAGGTAGCGCAGCTCGACGACGTAACGCTGCTCAACGCCTCGGTAACGCTGGCGGTCGGCGCATGGCGCTTACGCGGTGGTGTGAACAATGTCACCGACGAGCAATATCTTGTGGCCGGTAACTCGTCCTTCAGCACGTCGGCCGGGTATGCGGAAGTGATTTATTCGCGTCCGAGGAATTATTTCTTATCGGCCAGCGTGGATTTTTGAGATGGACCGCCCAGGATATCGTTGGCGGCATTGTGGGCGAGACGCGCGGCCTGTTGAGCTGGCACGCCCAGAGAGCGCAAGAGGCCGGCAGCCATGCCCTCGGCGATGTTGATGGGCGGCGTCACCAGCCGCTCTTCCAGCGCATGGCGCAGCGAGATCACGATGGTGCCCATCACCAGCAGGACCGCCGCTTCGAGATCCACGTGTTTGAAACGATGCTGATCGATTCCCTGCTGAACGTTGTTACGGAGGTTGCGATTGATCGGCGCATCGACCATGGTCGCGCCGGAGTTCAGGCGCCACAATACCTGCGCGCTTTCGCGATGCTCGATGGCGAAGCGCATGAACACGCACAGCGCCCGGGCGAGGTGCGCAGCGGGATCGGTGATGTTAACGTTCGCTTCGTTGACGGTCTGTTCCGCTTGGCGGCGCACCGCGCTGGCGATTTCGCGCGCAAAAACGTCCTTATCGACGAAGTGATTGTAGAAACTCCCCTTGGCGACTTCGGCCGCGGCGACGATCTGATCCACCGTTACGCCTTCCACGTCACGCTCCGCGAACAGCGTGCGTCCAGCGGTCATTAGGGCAGCCCGTGTGCGCTCCCAACGGCGGTCCACCTTGGGTGTGCTTTTCTGCGCGAACGTTCGCTTTGTGCTCACTGCGATCAGCCTGGAATATTGCGTGGGAGCCGGTTGGTAAGTTATAGCCTAGGTCTTCGCCACCTGTGGATGCAATGGAGAATAGTTCAGCCCATGAAAACCCATCCGATACGTTTGTTCGCGTTCGTCGTCGGCGTGATCTTCCTGGTGTCTTTCGGTGCGCGCACCGTTCAAGCCGCGGAGAAAGAAAAGTACACCTTTGTCCTGGTTCACGGCGCCACTGCGGGTGGCTGGGAGTGGAAAAGCACCGGCAAATTTTTGACCGACGACGGCCACACGGTCTACCGCGCCACACTGACCGGCCTGGGCGAGCGTGAGCACCTCAACAGCACCAGCGTCGATCTGCAAACTCACATCCAGGATGTCGTGAATCTGATCTTGTACGAAGACCTGCACGACGTGGTGCTCACCGGCCATAGCTACGGCGGCATGGTGGTCACGGGCGTGATGGACCGCATTCCAGAACGCATCCGCCACGTTGTCTTTCTCGATGCTGCCGTGCCTGACGATGGCATGTCGCTGTGGGATCTTTTCGGCGGCACGCCGCAGGATCCGCGCTTCGCGGATGGCTTCATGCAAGTGCCGTGGGTCAAACCCGGCACGCCACCTCCGCACAGCGTGAAGCACTCAGTGAACTGCTTCAACCAGCCGGTCTCCTACAAGAATCCCGCAGCGCTGGCGTTGCCGGTCACGTATGTCGCTTTTGTTCCCAAAGACAAGTCGGCCGACGAGCGCGCGAAGACAGACAAGAGCTGGCAACGCGCCGTGGCCCGTGGCTGGACGATCCGTACTTTTCCGGGCGGGCATGTCGCCCAGCAGGAAGATCCTCGTGGCGTGGCCACACTCATCGAGAAGTCAGTGACCGACCGAAACAAACCCGTTGCCAGGTGAATGGGTTGTTTTCGGACGTCGACAACGTGGAGGGGGAAGGCATGACGAAGCAACTGCGGATTCTTGTTGTATTGCTGAGCTCTTTGGTGTGCGGCTACGTGAGCGCCATCGAGGCTTCCGATCAAACGTCGGCTGATCAGCCGTCGGTGAATGAGCCGCCCGCGCCGGGCGATATCTACGATCCCACTGGTCTCGTATCGCGCGGTCGACATGGGCGGCTGGTGACGCTCGCCGAAGGTTTCAGTTTCACTGAAGGTCCCGCGGTCGATCGACATGGCAACGTGTTCTTCACCGACCAGCCCAATGACAAGATCTACCGCTGGGATGCGAGAACCCGCAAGGTCGAGTTGTTTCTGGAGGGGACAGGTCGCGCCAACGGCATGATTTTCGACGCGTTCGGCAACCTCATCGCCGCCGCCGATATGCATGGAGAACTATGGAAGATTCGTCCGGATGGATCGCACGAGGTGCTGGTCGATAACTATCAAGGCAAGTTGTTGAACGGGCCGAACGACGTGTGGATCAACCCGACCAACGGCGGCATCTACATCACGGATCCGATTTTTCCGCGAGCGTACTGGGACGCTGGCGATCCGCGCCAGCAGCCATGGGAGCCGACCCATTCGGAACAATCGCCGCAAGGCAAAGGCGGCTATGTCTATTACCTGCCGCCCGGCCGGCATGGTTTGGTTCGGGTTACCACTGAAGCCCTAGGGTGGGAATCCGATGCGTGGCCGAACGGAGTCGTCGGCACACCCGATGGCAAGAAGCTGTACGTCAACAAGTGGTACTACGATAACAAGGGCGGCACCTGGGTGTTCGATATCAAACGCGACGGCACGCTGGCCAACATGCGGAAGTTCACCGACTGGGGCGGCGATGGCATGTCGATGGATGAATTGGGGAACGTCTATATCAGCAACGGCGAAGGCGTGATGGCGTTCGATCCCAACGGCACTCACATCCTCACGATTCCGATTGTGTCGGGCGCGACGAACAATACGTTCGCGGGTAAAGATGGCAAGACGCTATTCATTACCGGTCCGGCGGACAAAATTTCCGCCATACGGATGAATGTGCGAGGGGCGAGGAGTTGGTGTCGCGATTGTCGGCACCGGCACGGGAAGTGAGCTCAGAAGCGAACGACGATGCGCTTGCCCGCATAGTTCACTTCTTTACTCGCGCGCACGGCTTCCAATCCGCCCGGGCTCTTGGCAGTCATGAGAACGACATTCAATTTTCGCTGTTGCGCCAGGGCGGGAAAACCGCCCTGGCGCTGCCCGATCGTGAGCATGCGCGCCCGGTCATTCCAGGCTAAGTTATAAGTGGCGCGTTCGCCTTTCTCGTACGCATAGGTTTCGTTGTCGTCTTCGTAAAGGGTGAATGTCGCATCGGCGCCTGGATAGATGCGCACTTCGTACGGTGCTTCTGGCGCCTGTGTCGCATATTGCACTTCGGGTCCCATGGGAACGATCGAACCGGCCTTGACATAGAGCGGCACGATATCGAGTGGCGCCTGCCGCGTTACCCACTGGCCGCCGGAGAAGCGCTGATTCGTCCAGAAGTCGTACCAATCCGCGCCTTGGGGTAGATAGGTCTTTATAGAAACATCCAGCGCAGGTGCGGGCGCGCTCAGCGCGTGTCGCTCGCTTGGCCGCCGCCATGCAAAGCGCAGCACTCGATTGCCGTCGATCTGGTAGTACTCGATCGTCACGTTGATTCGCTGGCCCTTGCGGAATGTCTGCGTCGCGCCCTTGTATCGGGCGGCTCCCGCGTTCCAGTCTTCCACCACCGTCTTGCCATCCAGGATCAGGCGATAGCCATCGTTGCCTTCGATGCCGATCTCATATTCGCCGTCCTCCGGGGCTGTCAGCGTGCCCTCCCAGCGCGCGGAGAAGTGGGACAGGTTGGCAAGCCCCGCGGGTACTTCGGCGAGCGGCGGATCGGGCCACGTATGGTCGATCGTCGTGTCGACGAACCGACTCTTGGGCGTTTCGAAGTTCTCCCCTTCGAAATACTGGCCGGCGAGGCCCGGCCGCCCGTCCGGCGTTTGTATATATTCGGTCGGGATGGTTGCGGGAGGCGGCGGCAAGATGTGATACATCGGCCGCGTCACCGGATGTACGAGCAACGACGGTCCGAACATGAAGCTGTCGTCGATCGTGTCGAGGGTACGGTCGTCGGGGAAGTCCATCATCGATGGCCGCATCAGCGTGTAGCTGTTCGATGTGACCTGCCAGCTCAACCCGTAGATGTAGGGCAGCAGTCGATAGCGCAAGCGCGTGCTCTTCAATAGCGAGCCATAGACCTGCGGATCCATTGTCTTGAACAGATAAGGCTCGCGCTCGACGTTGGTGCCGTGAATACGCATGATCGGGTTGAAGGCGGAGAACTGCAGCCACCTCGCGTACAGCTCGCGCCATGCCGGATTTTTCTCGCCGCCGGGAAAGTCGGCGACGAAGAATCCTCCTGCATCTTGCGTCCAATAAGGATTGCCGGTCACCGTCACGTTGACACCGTCGGCGACCTGTTGTCGCAGCGTCTTCCAGCTGGCAAAGATGTCGCCGCTCCACGAAGCGGCGGCGGTGCGTTGAGCGCCTGCCCACGCGGAGCGAGTCAGCGTGAAGACTCGCCGGTCGTTGCTGGCACGCTGTCCCTCGTATGTTCCTTGGGTCGTCAGCAGCGAGTAGGGGTTGAGATATCGCGTAAAGTCGCCGAGAGCATTTGAACCCAGCGCTTTCGTATCCCGGATGTTGTCCTGTGCGTTCCACATGGCACTGCTGACTTCGATCTCGGTGCCGTCCATCCACAGCGCATCGACGCCTTGGTCGAGCAGCCCCGACTTGACGTGCTTGAAGTAGATCTGGCGACCCAGTGGACTGTAAGCGTCATAAACGCGAGCGTGTTTGGATATCCAATGCAGCGGCTCGAAGCGCAGGCGATGCTGATCCAGCTCGCGTGCCAGCGCGGTGTCGTTGCCGATCGACGGCCAGATCGACACCATCAACTTGAGATTCATGTCGTGAAGTTGTCGAGCCATGCCGGCGGGATCGGGATAGCGTTGCGGATTCCAGATCATGCCGCTCCAGCTGCCGTCCTTGTCCGATCCCCAGTACTGCCAATCCTGCACGATGTAATCGAGAGGAAAGCCTTCCTTGCGAAACGTGCGTGCGACATCGAGTAACTGATCCTGAGTCTGGTAGCGCTCCTTGCTCATGAACAGGCCGAACGCCTGCTTGGGGTACATCGGCGCCTGGCCTGTCAGTGCGCGATAGGCGCCGATCACAGCGTCGGGCGTCTCGCCGGCCATGAAGTAATAATCGACGCCACCGGGTGCGCTCTCGGCCCACAGCGACGCGCCAGATGCATCGTCCTCGAACCGCATCTGGGAGTAGATATCCCACATCACACCGTAGCGTCGTGACGACATCATGACCGGGATCACGATTCCGACATTGGTCTGGACGAGCAGCAGCTGCTTGCCACGTCGATTACTATGATCCGTGCCGTTGAAACCGAAGCCATAGATCGCCTCGTCGGGGCGCAACGTGAAAACGTTGCGTGTCTCCAAGGTCGGCGCGCCGGAGATCTCGACTTTCTTCAGCGTTTGCGGCGCTTCGGCTTTCTCCTCGGTATAGAGCTTTCCGGAGGCGTCGAAGAAGCGCAGCGCGCCGGTCGCTTTGCCAATCTCGATGCGCAGCTGCGCGCTTTTCATCGTCAGTGTGTCGCTCGTTTCATCGAGCGTGAAGGCAAGGAGCTGCGGCTTGCCGATCACAACGAGGCTCGGTGCCGTCCAGTAGTTCTCGCCCAGGTTGGCGTTGACCCGCACGGTTCGCGGCCCATAGAACAGCACGGACTTGGCGACTTCGCCGATGCGGAACTGAACTCCATTCGCCAGTCGCGCATAGGCGAAGGCAGGGGCAGCGGGCAGCGAAGCCGCCTGGAGATGACCATTGGCATCGAGCCCGATGACAGGTACTTCAGCGATTGCCGTGCTGGCAACGCAGAGCGCAAGCAGTGCAGCCGCCCTCCGGACGATCACATTCAGCGAAGAAATTTTTCGTGACGTAGATTCCACAACAACACCGATGAACGTTCGTAAGGGCTGGGCGAAAATTCATTAGGGAAAAAGATTTTAGTGGCAAAGCCGTTACCCTCGCCATTAGTATCTCCAGGTGATGAAACTCATCGGCGCCACGCTCGCGATGCTCGCGGTGTTTCCAGTTTTCTCGGCGGAGCGGACCGGCGATCCGTTGGCGCCGACTGGCCGTTGGACGGCTTACACCGCGGGTCGCGCGCAAACGCCGCCCATGGGGTGGAGTAGCTGGAACGCCTTCGCCACCGACATCGACGAGGACAAGATCCTCGGATCCGCTCGCGCGCTGGTCGACAGCGGCCTGGCCGGCAAGGGATATCGTTACGTCAACATCGATGACGGATGGTGGCTGCAGCGCCGGGCCAGCGACGGCCAGCTCGTGATTCGTTCCGAGCGGTTTCCTTCGACGGTCCGTGCGGGCGATCTTCCCACGTTCCGACCGTTCACCGACCGGCTGCATGCGCTGGGTCTGAAGGCCGGCATCTACTCCGACCTTGGCCGCAACACCTGCTCGCAGGCGTACTCCCCGGACGAGACCGATCTGCCGAAAGGCTCGGTGCCAGAGCGTGAGGTTGGACTGTATGGGCACATCGACCAGGACATCTCGCTGTTCTTCGCGCAGTGGGGTTTCGACTTCATCAAAGTCGATGGCTGCGGGCTGCGCGCGTTCTCAGCCAGCAGCGAGAAGGTGAAGTCCGGCGCGTATCGCGAATTCAAGCCTGTTCTCGATATGGACTCGGTCGCGAGGTCGGACATCCCCGCGGTTCAGTCGCTATTCCGGCAGATCGACGCGGCGCTGGTTCGCAACAACCCCGACGGGGACTTCCTGCTGTCGCTGTGTATCTGGGGCGCTGGCAATGTCCGCGCCTGGGGCAAGGACTTCGGCAACATTTCGCGGACCAGCGACGATATCAATCCGACCTGGGGCCGCTTGCTCACCAACTTCGACAGCGCCGCCAAGCGGGCGCTCTATGCGCATCCCGGTTCGTGGAACGACCCGGACATGCTGTTCATCGGCAAGGGCGAGTTCGGTGCGCAGCATGTGACCGAAGCGCGCTCGCATCTGTCGATGTGGGCCATGATCAACGCGCCACTGATGATCGGCATGGATCTTCGCCAGCCGCCGCCAGCGCTGCTGGAAGTTTTTGGCAACGCCGAGGTGATCGCGATCAATCAGGATCCCGCCGGACACCAGGCGGTGGTCGCATTCGATAGCGGCGAAGTGCAGATCTTTGTGAAGACGTTGCAGGATGGCGATAAGGCGGTGGCTATCTTCAACCGTAGCGCGGCGTCACTGAATGTCGATCTGACCGCCGCTCACATGAAGTACCGTGACGGTGCCGATGTTGCTCTCGTGGATCTGTGGAGCGGTCAGAAACAAAGCTTCCGTGACAAGGTAAAGGTGCACCTCGAAGGTCATCAAACGCTCATATTTAAGGCGCGCGGCACTCGTGTTCTCGCCGACGGGTTATATCTTTCCGAGCAGCCCGGTAACGTCAACCCGGCAGTGGACGGCGTCACGCAACCTGCACCGGATCCAACCATTCATCGCTCGGCTTTCGGCTGGCAGGGAACGCGAGGGGGTGGTGAACGTCCGATCTATGCCGGATGGGGCGGAGCCCAGGCGGACAGCGCACCTTACGGCGAAGCGCTCCGGATCAACGGCAAGAAATTCGAGGCCGGTATCGGCGTCCTGGCAAATTCCAGGTTGGAGGTGCGCAACCAGGGCTATCGCCGTTTCACCGCCATCGTTGGAGTCAACGACTCGGCCCGAGATAATCGCCCCGCCGCCACCTTCATTGTCTATGGCGACGGCAAAGCGCTTTTCACCAGCCGGCCGGTGAAGTGGGGGACCGATGCGCAGCAGCTGTCGGTCGATGTATCGAACGTGAAGATCATCGAACTGGTCGTGCGCGCAGGCACCGACGATCACTCGGCGCTCCCCGTGACATGGGGCGAAGCCGCGTTGCTCTCGCGCTAGCCTCCGCTTAGAGTGCCCGTATGAAAAGACACGACCTCGCCAGCGCATCGCGCCGCCGGTTTATCACTAATGCGAGCCTGATTACGGGC